>VFSW01001866.1_pt1 | contig 31918 bp, 42 predicted proteins | sample 5358111 | NCBI WGS metagenome assembly VFSW01 (sample SAMN11554181, study PRJNA540505) | mine drainage metagenome | isolation source: sediment from site ElyBrook_90M | place: USA: Ely Copper Mine, Vershire, VT | collected 2017 | reverse complement strand
ACAAACACGGACAGGGGAAGCGCCCTTACATCTGATAACAGAATTGTGCTTGCGGTATGGAGTAAGGTTCAGGACCGGAACATTCGGAAAAGAAATCTCTATAACTATAGATTTGCCGGAGAATTTGACCTTGGAGGACTTGAACAAGATATTGCAGGAGTTAGCTTCATTGTCGCGCACAATGCCAAGTTTGAACTCCAGTGGCTCAAACGAGTTGGCGTAGATATATCGAAGGTACTTGTTTATGATACTCAGATTGCTGAAAAGGTTATCCTTGGAAATCGTGTACTTCCCTTGGACCTTGATACTGTTGCTCGTAGATACGGTTGTGCTGGCAAACAACATCTTGGTGCTACTCTTATTCATGGGCAAGTACCCACGGAGTTTATACCAAACGACGTTCTCCTGTCATATTGTAAACAAGATGTTCAGGTCACTGAACAACTTTTTCTTCGACAGTTAGAGGTATTGACACCTAAACAACTGGCTGTCGTTTATACTAGGTGTATCTTTACACCTGTCTTAGCAGATATGGAGGCCAATGGCCTCTGTCTGGACCCGGAAAGGGTGACTAAAGAGCATGAGTCTTTGGAGAAGGAATATGTGGCCCTGGAAAAAGAACTTGGGGAGTTCACAGGAGGAATCAATCCGAGAAGTCCTAAACAGGTTGCGGAATTCTTGTACGGGACTCTCGGCTTTGCAGAGCCGTTGGATTATTATGGACGGCCTATACGAACTGACAAGGGAGCCCCCAGGACAGACGCAAAGATTCTACCCCTTCTTAGAGCCAAGAACGCACGACAGAGAAAGTTCCTAGAACTTAAGAAGCAGTTTGCTATTGTTAATACGGCGTTCACTAATTACATAGACAAATTCAAGGAATGTTGCAAAGATGATAACGGGATTTTACAGGCTAGTTTTAACCAGACCCGTACTGGAACGCACAGGACTTCTTCTACGGGGGGTAAGTATAAGATTCAATTACAGAATCTTGATAGGGATTATAAGAGTCTGTTCAAGGCTAGGCATAAGGGCTGGCTTGTTGGTGAAGTGGACGGTGCGACTCTCGAATATAGAGTGGCAGCTTATCTTGGAAATGATAGACACGCATATGAAAACATTGTCAACCAAATAGATGTTCATGCGTTTACTTCTAAGATTCTAACGGAAAACGGAGAGCCAACAAATAGACAGGATGCCAAGACACATACGTTTAAGCCCCTGTATTATGGGAAATCTGGAACGCCTGCACAACAGGCTTATTATAAGGCTTTTAGAGAAGTCCACCCGGACATAACAAGAACACAAGAAGAGTGGATACAGGAAGTTCTCACTAACAAAATGTTAGTCACTCCTTGGGGGATGCAGTTTTACTGGCCTGACTGTCGTATGACTAAATCAGGCTTCGTGACATTCTCCAACGACATTTGCAACTATCCCATCCAATCTCTTGCGACGGCAGAGATAGTGCCCATTGCGGTTACATATCTTTGGCACTACTTGAAAGTCTTGAATACCAAGATGTTCTTGACCAATACCATCCATGACTCTGCGGTAGCCGAGTTACCACCAGAAGAGCAGGGACTGTTTACAGAACTGAGTGTAAAGTGTTTTACAGAGCATGTGTATGATTACCTGGAGAAAGTGTATGACTTGAAGTTTGATGTGCCGTTAGGTGCTGGTATCAAGATTGGAGAACATTGGACCGAAGGCGAAGAGATTAAAATAAATGCGGTTACACCGCCCTGGAAATTTGGAGAAATAAGATAATGAGTAAGCAATTTGAAGGTGTTGTTCGTAGTACATTGGAACGAAACTATCGCGGCAAGAAGCTGTATAGTTTCTTTCTTGATGGTGTAGATGGTCTATTCAAGTTAGGGGAGAAACGCCCGACCTTCAAGGAAGGCGCGTATGTAAAGTTCTCTACTAACGATAAACTGGAGGTAGAGGGAGAGATTGAGGCCCAGGTTAAGGCCCCGGCTCCAGTGGAATCCAAGGGCGAGAAGGTCGAAAAGGCTCTCACCAGTTATGAGAAGGGTATAGTGGACCGTCAGACTGCCGACGAGAATCGTCAGAAGTCCATCCATTATCAGAGTGCCCGTAAGGATGCGATTGAAGTAACTAGGCTGGCTCTTGAGAATGGGGCTTACACTCTGCCTGCCAAGAAGGGTCTTTCGGAAGCAGCTCTGCTGGCTTTCATTGACCGCCTCACGGTGCGTTACTTTGAGGACTCTGGCTTGCTTGGTCATGTGGAAAAAAGTGACGCCGAGCAGGCTGTTACCGCTTCTGTACAGGAAGATGAGTAATGACTAAGTTATTTGAACAAGACAATTACTTTGTTGAGACAATCCCTCCCGCTAGGGAGGGCGTTCCCTCAGACCTATATGGGGTGTTTAACTCTGTTACAGGTGTGTTGGAGCGCAAGGAGCCGGGCCTAGGGTATGCAATCCTGTGGGCCAAGCATCTTGATTATGTCTACAAGAAAGCTCTAATTAGTGACCCTGACAAGGACGCAGAAGAGTCCCTAATGGCTATGCGCGGGCAACGCTCAACAAGCGAGAAACTGCCTCTTCCTGAACTACCGAAGGTTTAACAATGAAAGCCTTGATTGATGGAGACATAGTGCTGTACAGAAGTGCTTTCGCGGCGGAGCGCGCCGAGTACCAATTACACCAAGAAGGTAAGGACAGTGTTACGTTTCCATCCAAGGCCGAGTTGACAGCTTACTGCAAGACACATGGAATTTCAGATTTTACAGCAGAACGTAAGCGTATCGTAGAACCTCTTGAGAATGCTCTTGGGAACACCAAAGAGATTCTTGAGAAGATTCTTGATGTGCTTGAGACTAACACTTTTGATGTGTTCTTGACAGGTACAGGTAACTACCGCCGTTTGATTCCGTCCTATAAGGCTAACCGCGACCCTAGCATGAAGCCTTACTGGACGGCGGAAGTCATCGAGTACATGAAGAAGTATTGGAAGGCGACGGTTGTTAACGGCATCGAAGCCGATGATGCTATTGGTATTCATCACCATTACGGAGACGACAAACATAAAACAGTAATTGTAAGTACGGATAAAGACCTAGACACACTTCCCGGTTGGCACTACAATTGGGTAAAACAAGAACTATATGAAGTGAGTCCTGATGAAGCAAATAAGAATTTTTGGACGCAGATGCTTGTGGGCGATAATGCCGATAACATTAGGGGGGTGCCTGGAGTGGGGCCAAAGAGGGCTGCTGCTATTCTTGGTACTAGCACTTCCTTATACAATACTGTGGAATTGGTTGAGAACGAATATAAGAAAGCATTTGGGGAAAAATGGCAACGCGAGTTTGATATAAACTACACTCTTCTTAACATCTGTCTGGATGAAGATGAAGTTAAATTGTTCACTGAACGAGCAAAGGAATATGGGAAAGACATTCAAAGACAGGCCGAGACCAATCAAGATAACACGGCACCAGTTGAACAAGGCACTTGAACAAGCCGACCATAAAGTTGTACGGCAAAGACATTCAGCCTTCGATGTATGCCCCTCTTGTGATGGTTCAGGATGCTGGGACTGCGATGAGGGTATGGTTCTAAGAACGGAGAAAGAGACCTATGATTAAGATACTTGTTGGAGATTACGATGCTGCCAAAGGCGGCTACAAAGTCATGGCTTCCCTGCCTAATGGATTTGGGGCATCCATTTACTGTGAAATGACGGAGCCGCTCAAGACGACTATAGCCAAGATTAACCAACTCATTTTTCTTACTACCATAGAGGGAGCCAAGATGTTCTTCTCTCAGGGGCAGGAGATACAGGAGCCGCCTAGTGACCAAAAGAAAGAAGAAGCCGCGCCAGAGAATGTACCGCTCACTACTGGAGCGGCAGATAGCTCTCCAATTATCAAAACGTAAAATCGCTATTGTCTATGAGACCTTAAAACTAAAATATAGGATACCCGAAAATGAGCACACTTACACTCCAGATTTCCTCCTTCCTAACGGAATTATCATCGAAGCTAAAGGCCGACTTTCAAAAGCTGACCGGGATAAAGCCCTCTGTGTCCGCGAATGTCACCCTAAACTTGACATCAGATTCGTCTTCCAAAGAGCCAGTAACCCCATCTACACCGGCTCCAGTACAACCTACGCCGACTGGTGCCGAAAGCACGGATTCCAGTTCAGTGACAAAGGCGTAATCCCTGATGAATGGTTCGATACTATCTGACAAAGATATAGGGGAAGATAATTGGGGAGACGGCGGCATTGTTACCTACAAAGGTAACGTGTTCTTCCCCATGAACCCTAACCCTGCTGATGTAGACATTGAGGATATTGCACATGGACTCGCGTACACATGCCGCTTTGGTGGGCAGATTCCTACTTATTACAGCGTTGCAGAACACTGTATCAATGTATCTCTCATTGTACCTGAACGACAGGCCTTGGCTGGTTTACTCCACGATAGTCCAGAGTCTTACCTTACTGACATACCTCGCCCTTTCAAACCAATGCTTAAGGGATATAAGGAAACAGAAGAGAAGGTCTTGCAAGCAATCCTAAAAGGATTGAACGTAGATGTAGATTGCCATGCTCCTGAGATTAAGGCTGCTGACAATATGATGTTGGCTATGGAGCAGAGGGCATTTATGCCTAAGACAGACTACTGGCCGTACATTCTTACAACTCGACAGGTCAACAAGTTCATTGAGTCCTATCCGAATGTAACTTTTGGCTTAAGCCCCAAGGAAGCAGAAGAGGCTTATCTGCGGGCATGGAGTGTGTTAAGTGGCTAATAGAACTGAGCATTTAAAGGAAGGTGCTAAATACGACACAGGCAAGCCACGTTATGACTTGCTACCTCCAGAAGCAATACTGGAGATTACACAAGTCCTGACATTTGGAGCCAATAAGTATGCAGACCGTAACTGGGAGAAAGGAATTAAGTACGGCAGAGTTGTTCGCGCTGCTTTGGGCCATATCTTTTCTTGGTGGTCCGGTGAGAAAACGGATGCCGAGACTGGCCTGAGCCACCTAGCTCATGCAGGTTGTTGTATTCTCTTCCTACTGACGTATGAGAAAAGAGGAATGGGAAAAGACTGGGATGAACGAAATGCTAAAACTGGACCTTGAAATCATAGAGGATGCACTTAGGGACTCCATCAGGGAGTTTGAAGTTCTGGAAGAACAGCACGAAGACTATGTGTATCTAGGTGTTAAGAAACTTGAGAAAGCCTTGAAAGTAATCCTGTACTATAAGAAGAAGAACAAAGATGGCAATTAAGATTCTTGAACTGGATATTGAGACAAGTCCACATATCGTGTATGCGTGGGACTTGTGGCAGCCGTTCATCAGCATTGATAAGATTGTGAAGGCGGGGTCCACTCTCTGTTGGTCCGCTAAGTGGCACGGCAAGCGGGAAGTGATGTTCGATTCCGTGATGAAGTCGTCCTTCAAGGATATGATTAAGCGGATACACGGGCTTGTCGGTGAAGCCGATGCCATTGTTCACTACAATGGTTCCAAGTTTGATATGCCAACCTTGAACCGAGAGTTCATCTTGCAGGGCCTGAATCCGCCAGCGCCTTATGCGAACATTGACCTGTACAAGACAATCCGTAAGAACTTCAAGTTCCCCTCCTATAAGCTGGCCTATGTGGTTCAGGCTCTCGGGATTGGGGAGAAGATAGAGACGGCAGGTATGCCTCTCTGGACAGCCTGTATGGACAGGGAAGAAGGTGCTTGGCGGACAATGGAGACCTACAATAAACGTGATGTACGCCTCCTAGAGCCTCTGTACGACCGGCTCCTGCCTTGGATACCCCACCACCCCAATGTCTCCCTATATGCCCGTATAGACGGCGACTTGCACTGTACTCGGTGTCATGGGACTAAGCTAAGAGCGGAAGGTAACGCTTATACAGAAGTGGGTGTGTTCAAGCGGTATCAGTGTAAGGAATGTGGCAAGTGGTTACAAGGGCGGACTAACCTTCGGACAAAGAAGGTTGACCCGAACCTACTTAAAGATGCGAAGGTGAAGTAATGATTAACTTAGCTGACTTAGGGAATGGATTGTTTGAGGCTGTAGGCGGGGGTCTATTGTACAGCAATGTCTACCGACTCTACAAGGACAAGATGTTGAAGGGAGTCTTTTGGGCACCCACAGCATTCTTCACAGCGTGGGGATACTGGAATTGCTTTTACTATCCTCACCTTAACCAATGGTTCTCTTTCACTGGGGGGTTGTTAGTAGTTTCTGCTAACAGTATTTGGGTTTACTTGGCTCTTAAGTATAGGAAGAACGATGGAAGCAATAATAATAAGACACCATCCAAAAATGATGCGCCGCTGGGCTCATAATGTTATACAGTGGTATAAACAAGGTGGCCCTAAATTAGCAGCAGAAAGAACTAAGTTCCTTACTCCAGAAGATGTGGCAGCTTCCGCTGAGACTGTTAAGATTGAGTTCACAAAAGCGGGGTTTAAGATGTAATTTATGAGGACTCCCAATGACATTAAACGCCCTAACCCAAAGCCTCTTGTTCGTCGTAGGACTCGTCGGCCTATTTGTCGTGATGGTCTCAATCGCCTGTATCAGTACCGTGATGGTGTTGTTCATCAGGTCGTGCTTCGTACAGTGTATGAAGGCAATAAAGGGAAAGAAGTAGGGGACCATCTGATTAGGACATCGCCACGACCTTATCAGATTATGAAGATGTGGCGTAAGCACATTAAGGATATACCATGACTTTACGCGCTAGGCTTGAGGAACTTGCCCGGAAGTGGCGCTCTAAGTATGTGCAATATGGCGCTGATGGCTTACCAGTAAATCCTTCGCAAGACAGAGAAAAGTGCGCCTCCGACCTCGAATCCCTCCTATCTTCCGCAGAACAGGAACAGGAAGGGTGGCAGCCGATAGAGACAGCGCCGATAAATGAATATGTATTGTTGTGGGGCGGTGCGTGGTGGCATCCATTCGTCGGCAGATACTTTGGGCAGCCTGGTAACTTGGCTTGGATAGATATGCCAACCTCAGTAGCTACCGAAGAAAAGGCTTACCCCACTTTGTGGCACCCACTCCCCGCCGCCCCCACACAGGAGACGAGGAAATGGCCGTGCGTATGAAAGGAAACACGGCCCAAACAAACTACTTTGGGAAATAAAGTGCAAATTGCACGAATACCCGAAGCCCTGATTCCCACAGAAAGGGTAAAAACGTGAAACGACTAATATTGCTGCTACTGCTGCTGGTCGCCTGTAATTCGACCTTTGCCATGTCTGATAGGCAGTTGGACAAGATGCGAGAAGCCGAGGCTTACGGTCAACTGTTCGACCTTGGCAACGTAACTGCTGCCGTAATAGGGCAAGAGTCCAGTTACTGTGTTATGAAGACTTGGAAGTACAGAAACCCAAAAGACAAGAATAGGTACGGGTGCGGGCAACTCTCTCAGAAAACCGTGTTATATTCAACGGGACTACATGTATCTATCAAGGACTTAAGAAATGACGATGGACTTAATATGTATATGGTTGCTAGGATTCTTAATACTTGCCGCTATCTATTTGGCAACCTTCCTCGTTTGCTTTATTGCTACAATCATGGTATCGGAGCCGCTTACATGGCTTCTGAAAAAACTGTTAATACGAGCCATTATTACCGAGCGATTCTTAGACGGCTTCGAGAAGTTGAGACTTGGAATATGCTTTATGACTTCCGTTTTCCTATACCTCCGGTGACAGCAAATGCCAACCTACGACTATAAGTGCAAAGACTGTGGGACTCTACAAGAGATTATCGAACGGGTAGGTGCGGCACCGACCCGTAAATGTCCTGCATGTGGGGGAATAAGTGAGCGTCAATGTTCAGCGGTAGGGGTCCATCTAAAAGGAAAGGGCTGGACTAAGCCAACCCTTGTTTACGCGAAAGACGAGAAAAAATGACTAACAAAATGTTAGTGGTTAAGCATGGTCTGCATCTTTAACATTCTCGTACATATGGGCCCCAGTAAGACCCAACATGCCGAATAGGAGCGTAGTCAGTGTTGTCGTGTCAAACACCGGAATCTTTACTGTCGGAGCCCAAAGAGCCACAGCCCAAGAAAGAAGAGACTGCCCAATCGTTGCCCAGCCTAAAGCAACTACACACAACCATCCAGCAGCGTCTCGCCACTTTCCGAAAGTTCCTGGTGCAGACTCCGCAGTCTGGTCCAGGCCTATCTGTCCCTGGACAGCTTGTGATGCGAGGCCTGCTAGATATTCTGAATGAGTTATCTCAAGCTGTTTTAGTTTTAGAATCGCATCTGGATTCCCTTGAAGCTCGGCAAGCACAGCATCTGGAGTATTTGCGGTTCCCAGTGCGGAGGCAATTAGACCTCCCACTACGGTTCCGGCTGGACCCAATGCCGTCCCAAGGACGGGAGCTGCTGAAGCAATGAAACTCTTTACGTCATCCCATGTAAGACTCATGTTTATCCACCTTCACTTGTAATTAGAAGCCCTATCGTGGGATTCCAATTTGCTGACATATACTTCTGAAATGCCTGAACTGCTAGTCTCGAAGAGCCCACCATGAGTGGGCTTTTTATTTGCACTTCTCCAAGAGCCACACACCCCTCTACATCTTGTGGGGAGTTACCAACGTGCCCGAATAGACACGCAAAACGGCTCGGGAAAGATTGTGGTTCATGGTAGACTCCCAAACTCTCGTTGACCATAGCCCATATAGGCGCAGGAAACTTCGTGCTTGTATGGGGCTCCAATGTGTAGCGCCCTTCGGGGATACATGGGTGCTTAGAATCCGTCCTAGTGCGCTCAACCCCATAAAGAATAAACGTCCCATCGAAGTCTATTCTTGATAGAGTCCCTGTCGGATAATATGTGCGTACTAAAGCAATGTCCATATTTATGCCTTGAAAAACTTATGGTCAAGAAAAGCACTTCCAACCATTCCAAGACCAGTCATTAAAATTCCAGCTACCTTAGCCACTCCACGTTGGTTATTGTGGGCGTCTATAAGTACCTGTAGTTTAGCATCTATAATATCTACCTTATACTCAACCCTAGGCAGCACGGTTTCGAGCTTCGTTAACCTGCTCTCTGTCTTTAATGCCGTATTTTCCAATTCTGTTATCATATTACACCGTGATTCCGAAGGCTGCCCATGATATAGGAGAAACGCCCGTAGGGGTGGCCGAATGAACTGTGGTGGGAGTGCCCGAAGTATAGGTTGCCGTTGCGCCTGTATTTACTTGGGAACTTCCCGAATTATTTGTTATCTGAATTTGTAACTTAGAAGTATTTGCAATCAAACCGGAGATATTGAATAAGGAACTGAAAGTCCAAGTCTTAGTGCTATTAGTTAAATTTGTCTTCTGGAAGGTCGAGACTGTGGTGAACGGAGAATTTCCGTTCGCCGAATAACTAAGAGTAATAGTCTCAGTGTATTGGTTGCCACCACCAATCTGTATTGTATAATTGTAGGTGTAATTATTGTCGTAGGCTACGGTTGTATTCAGTGTAGCTGTAGTGGACGTTGCTGGTAAACTGCCGAAGTTAACACTTTGAGCAACCTGTGACCCCCCTGACTGAATCTTAAGGTAAGGGGTAAAACCAGTCTTGGTTAAATTCTGTGCTTGAAATGTTTGCCACTGATTTGCTGCTGTGCCAAGAACAGTATCGAATGTCACTCCGCCAGACCCCAGCATTACCAGCGGAGGTTGTGAATAGGCTTGCGGAAAGGTTACGGCATTGCCATCAGTGCAGGTTCCGAACTGTGCTCCATACACTACAGCGCCGGGACTGCCAGTACTGTCAATGATAAGAGTGCCGCCACTCATCTGTAAATTCATTCCATTGAATGAAAATACAGCTCCACCAGGAGTGCCCACAGAGAACACAGGAGTCCCATTTTTAATCCCTGAAATGCCTTTGGCAAATCCTAGGAAGTATCCGGCATTACCTTGTATATACCCTGTCATACCACTTCGTATAGGTAACTGTGACGACAACAGAGCCATTTGTGCAGCGGAGTCCAGGTAAGGGCTTCCGCCAGATTCTGACGAATCATAGGCTGTTGAAGGGTTGCCGGAGGGCAAATTAAAAAGTTCTGGATTGTTTGCCATTAGGGTTCAGGAGGCCTGCCATTAGTTCTGTATCGAATGGAGCCAATAGCATCCATGATAACCGGATTAGAAGTAGTAGTAAGCTGGAACACCCAATCCCTAGCCCAACCAAGCATGTATATCTTCATACGCTCTTGGCCTGTGCCCTGAATAGTGTAACTGAAGTTGCTATTGAATGAATAGGTATTGTTCTTTGCCCAACTGAGTGTAAGCGTTCCCCCTGCTCCAGCCTGTCCGGCTGCCGCCCCACTGTTAAAGATAACCTGTACGGAGCCAAGGAAGACACGACCATCCTGGTCGTTTATATGTGGGCTGACAAGTTTACGAGTGATAGCCGTGCCATTATCTGTAGTCGCTGCATCAGATAAAGTCAGCAGATTGCCATTTGCATCCCCAATGTAATGTGTTATGCCTAAGAAAGCATATCCTGTAGGAATCCAAGCCCCGCCATTAGTTGAGCGTTGGTGCCATTCATGATTCGATGCATCCCACACCCAAGTCACTCCAGCCGTAGGGAAAGTAATGACATAGAATTCATGTCCTTTCCAGTAATGGACAAAAGCAAAGGCATCTGAGATTGTGCTGTATTGAGCGATTGCATATTCAATCTGTGGGGTGCTGATTACTGTAGGGGGCAGTTGCCCGCGCATCTGAAGAATCTGCCCTTGTCCGTAAGAGTTTGTGCCAAGCCACACCATAGAGTTATCTATACGGGCGCAACTAAACTGGGCCGCTATCCCTTTAGGATAGATAGCCCCAGGGATTCTTGAGAACGGAAAGTTTGCATCCCCTGTATCATACCAGACTTCTAAGGAAGAGGCCCCCAATAGATACAGGCGTATAGCATCTGATGTGACAGTCAGAAGATTGTCGGATTGCGCAATCTTGGCTCCAAAATTAAGAGGAGGGATTTGTCCAAAACTATAGAGCGAAGTAAGCCAGAAAGTATTGCTATTTGCTTGTACTACAATGCCATAACCATCTTGCCAAGTAATCGTATTTGGCGTTGGGATAGGACTTACACTGTCACTATTCTGAGAGGTTGCGGCTACCGTATAAAAGTTATTGACTGTGATTGTTCCGCCACTGGTATATGTGCCTGGGGAACTGGTGTTATCTACAGTAAAGGTTGTGGTTGTCGGTACAGTCTGTACTACGAACGTGCCGTTGTAATTACCAGGGCCGCTGCTCACAACGCTGGCGATGGTCACATTATTGCCAGCTTTAAGCCCGTGGGCTCCTGTAGTAGTAATAGTAGCAATGTTATTGGCAACAGAGGTTGTGGATAATGTAGGAGTCGAGGCTGGGTCTTGTGAACTGTCATAAACATATAGGTTAGTACCATCATTTATGAGAATCTGTTGACCATTGTTGGGGCCATTATCTACCATCTGGACTCTTCCAGTCGAGGTATTTAATGTGCCCTTACTTGTCACTAGTCCACTAGAAGTAACCTTAGAGAAGTTATTGCCAGATGCAACAAAGAGAAATCCATTGAAGGGATAGATACAGCGGACAGGTCCCGCGTTGATGTTAACAAGCAGAGTGCAGCCAGGAGTAGGCACCAGATACTTTGGTGCTCTATCATCTTTGGGGTCTCCTTCAACGTACCAGTTGACAAGAGATTGCGTATCAGTGTTTGGGGTTCGGCCCTGAAAGCCGCCACCTATGAAGGGAAGTCTCATTAGTACATCTTATTATTACGTCTACGGGGAGGGCCAAAGTTGTGACTTGTGGAAGTACTTTGTCCCCCGCCGGTATTAGGATAGATGGGTAATCCCACGAAACTGCCGGCAGCAGAACCTATATCGGGCTGTCTTGCTGCAATAGGCACAAATTTCCCAGTGGCATGTAAAGACTGTTGCCACATAATTTTTGCAAAGCTGTCGTCAGGGTCATAGATTTTTGGAGCGCCCTCACCAGGAGTTATGTACTGTCTATTGGCGGCAGCCTCCAGTCCCAGTTTTGGAAGCGAAGCCATCTTGTTAAGTGCAGCTTTACCAGGATGGAATACCCATTCGCTGATTTCAGCAAGCTGTTTATCCCATTGCATTTTCTTGTCACCCATATCTATATAACCAGGGTTGTCATTCTGCCATATATATTTTCCACTAAAAGCGTAGTTTACAGCATTTGCCAATGTGAAAGCAGTCAGACCCATTCCAAACAGAAAACGTCTGTGCATGTTGGCAATTTGACTATTCTCAGCAATACCAGGAATTGCTTTCACAAAGCTGCGTATAACTGATGTAGACCAGTCTACAGCCAACACTCCGCGCTGTAACATCAGACGGTTGCTTGGTTTAAACAAATCAAGCATCACATTACGGCCAAGCCAACTAGTTGCACTTGAGGCCATCCTGTACCAGTTGATGCCGCCAAATAAGTCATTAACAGCAGAAGAGGTATCCCTATCAATCTTATCCATATCAGGGGGGGCATTCTTAGTTGGGTCTAGTGCATGGTCATTAAGCGCCTTCTTAAGAGCAGCTTGTCTTAAAATAGTCCAAGTGTGCATCTTATAGAAGTTCTGATTCATTTCAAAAGCAATACGGTCATTGAGTTTAAATGCACTTTTAACAGCTTTGCCTGCTAGACCTGCAAGGGGAGCATATTCGTTAGCTAAATCTGTAATATGGTCAAGAGGTTTGTAGAAGGCATCATTACCAAAGTCTTCGGGAGTGCTCTTGATAGAGAATACTAGCCCACTCTTTGCTGCTCGCATAGGCAGGTCTTCCCCTTCTGCTGGGGCATACTTGATACTTTGCAGAATATCAGAATTTGGGTTGAAGGCATTAGTTATCTGCCAAGGTCTACCAGTTGTAAATACATAGTTACGGAATAGCGACATAGGATGAAACAGGGACATACCTAGTGTGGCGCGCTTCATACTGAAGTTAATCATGTCATAGGCTTTTCCCAGCATACTTGGGTCTGGAAAGTCTAGGAAGAAATTAAGCTCTGGTGCAATATCAGGATGGGCTTTATAACCTTGCATCAAACCCTGGAGTTTGACATACCCCTTTGGAATTTTTGTTGAGTCCGCTCCATAAACTAACCTTGTACCATCGGACAAAGTGGCTGCTTTTGTAGCATCTACAAACTTGCGCATTTCAACTGCGCGCATCATGGACCTTAGATATGCCTCTGTAATGTCCCCCACATTGGTTGTGACGGGAACTAGCCCTTTTGCCAAAGCTGCCTTGAACCCATCGTAACCCTCTACTAAAGAACGATGTGCGCGAAAGTTGCCGCGCTGCCAATCATCTATAAGTTTAGGGTCTGCATCAGGTCCTGGTTTATACCATCTGGAGAAATACTCATCAACAAAATTCTTTATCACCCCAAGATTGCGGGCCTGCCCACCAACCGCATTCATAACTGTGCGTATGTGACCAAGTACTTGTTCTTCAGCGGGAGATAACGTAGCTGAAGGGTCCCCCATAAGGTGTTTGAATAGATTAGTAGAATCAGGAACTACGGCATTGATGTAATTCTTCATTCGACTAGCCACAAGAGGTATTGAATCAAGTGCCGAAGCTGTCTTGTTTCCAAGGTCCCCTACATCACCCAAAGTAATATGGTCATTGCCTATTGTGCGCAGAGAATACATAGTGCTTTTCATTGCACTAGCACCCATCTTAACAAGAGCTGGGGAGACAGCTCCCAGGAGACCGTACTCTATAGCTCCTAGAACTCCGCCTTGGCGGTAGCCATACATAGCCCCTGCCCCAGTAAGACCAAGATTGAATAATAACTTCAGGTCGGCATTTCCAGCCTGGGGTTTTAATTGTGGATTGTTCTTTAAGAACTCATTATAAGAGAGGTCATTGTTGTTTATAGGGTCTGTACCAGTTTGAATCTGGCGCAGGAAATTATAATCTGTACCAGACTTATCTGGAGTAACTAGCGACTCAGAGGGCACCCCCTGGTCTGAGACAGTAATGCCTTTTAATGTTGGAGTATTACCTAACTCGTCTAAGGCCGCATCCTTTTGAACTACCTCTTCTACTGGATGCTGTGTCTCATCAACCTGTATTTTGGTAGGGTCAAGTTGTGGGTTGCGCAAAAAGGCCGGTTTGTCATATATAGAATAGTCAATCGGTCCATCGGGAGTCGGTGTGTAAGTTGCTCCTGCTGCCGATACTGCCCTTACATTTTGGTCTACTTCATCAGGGACCTTTATACCAAGAGTATTGTATATATCGGCTACAGCTTTTGTAGGATTCGCCGCCGCAGTAGTTGTAAACTGGTCTTGAACCTCTTTAAGAGGTTGTCCTGTTTTATTAGCAACGGCTTTTAGGCCGTCTCCAACAACATTGTGGAGTGCTCCCATAACCACGCCATAGACGGCACCATTAGCTATAGAGGCGACTGCTTGAGAGGGGTCTACTGTATTGGCATGATTCATTTGTTGTTCAATGTTAATAGGGGCCATGATAGCCCCACCTTTAAGAGCAGACATGCCTACAGATTTACCGACATTTACAAGGGCATTGATGGCCTTGGCAGCCCTAGTAGCTGTAGAAACGGCAGTCATCCCTGCAACAGCCCTTCCTCCTACCCCAGCAAAAACTAGTTCAGGGTCTTGTATAAAACCCTCTATGAAATTTCCAAAAGCTTTGCCTGGGTCATCTACAGCAGAGGTTGTACCATGTTTAATATCCTGCCAAGTCCCCTCAAGAGTTCCCATAGGGTCCTTTTGAATCCTGGATAGCCAGTCTGTAGCAGCTACATCTATAGTCTGGTCCTGTAGATTGGAAATGTAGGTTCTACGGGCTACTGCCTCATCCCAAAGTCGCTGGTCAAATCCTCTTCCATTCTTTCTATCATCTACCATCTTAGCCATGCGGCCATCAATATCATTGAGAAGGGCTGTATTCGTTGCTACGGTGGTGTGGTAGTCATCAGTACCCGTAAGAACTCTGGATAGATTGGCAAACATATTGCCTTCTAGCCATTGTCCCATAGACTCTAAGCCAGCCTTTAGGTCAGCTCCAGGGCCTATATTTCCCTTAGCCACTTCAGCATTATAAAATTGCTGTGGCGTTTTACTTAGTTCACTGGCAGCAAATCCATGCCCCTCTGGTTGAGACAGAGTAGCATTTATATTTTGTTCTAATGGAGTAGGCTGTTCGGTCTGGTCAGGGGCTTGTTGCTGGTCACTAAAGAGACTAGAGAAATCTCCCCCTTTAGCCGCAGGTTCAGGAGCCTGGGCAGTGGTGGGTGCCGGAGCATTAGTGAAAAGACTAGTAGTATCCATTAAGGAATAGGTCTGTTATTCTTATCAAATTTGTAATGTCTGCCGTTTATATCTTGGCCTATCCAACCATCCTTGCCCTCACCTATAACCTTGTAGAATCTACCACCAATACCTTTGGTCTGAATATCTGGATTAAAGGTAGTCTTGCCGTTTTTGTCTGTGACCGTATGCAGTTCAGCTTCCTGAGTAGCAAGACGTTGAGCCGTTGCAAAAGGCAGGTCTGCCCCACGGGAAGTCTTGGCATACTGGCGCTGAAGAGTAGTTGTAGTGGCCGCGATATAGTTACGGGCGCGGCCTTGGTCATTGACTTGATAGGGAATTCCCTTCTTAGTATCAGCTTCTATATCGGGAGTCAACTTAGAAAGATAAGGGCTGCCTGTAATAGCGGCTTGGGCAGAGTTAAGGTCGTCCTGTTTAGGAGCCCCTTGAGGCCCTTTGCCTTCAGAGAGACTATCAAGATGTGCTCCTTCAGAGACAAGTTTATTTGTCTGGAGAGTTAGCAGATTACGAAAGAAGACCTTATCTTGCGGAGTTTGAGCATGTGTATAGCGGTCATAGACATTCATCAGGGAATCGCTTTCATTCTCATGCTTGACTGCTTGTGAGAGAACGGCCTGTCTCCATGCACTGAATTCCGCAGGGTCTGTATCTCCCTGATGTGGAATTGGCTGGTCCCCATATATACCTTTAAGGCGAGCCTGATTAGCCGGACTCTGCCAATCTGTGATTGTACTAGAATCCATAAGGACCTGAGAGAGACCTTTGTTTATAAGGTCACTTCTGGTTACATTACGAAGAAGATTCTGGTCTTCAATTTGCTGGGCTTCTTCGGGATGGGCGGCTTTGGCAGCGGCAATCTTGGCCGGGTCTTGAGTAGCGTATGCCGCCTGGGTATCCTGCATAGCCTGACCCTTCGCCATTGCAATCTGATTCATCTGAATCTGTTGCTGGCGGAGTTGGGCCTCTTGGGCTAGGTTGGCATCCTGAGCATCTTTGTTCTGCTCATTAAGACGTACAGCCTGTCCTTGTTCCATTCCATGTAGAAAGGACTCTCCAAAGTTGGGTATTTGGAAGTCTCTATTTTCTTGGGAGTCGTCTTGGGTATAACCCCCGCCTCCCATGAACATGCCTGGATACATCGGTAGATTCATAGATTACTCAATCGCGCTGTAATCAACTTTCAAGAAGCCGTTAGGTCCATAATGCACGGCACCAGGATATTTCTGAGCAGCCTCATCTGCCATCACCCCCACATGGCGTTCTGGACTCCAGATGTAATTAAAGGCGTAGGTAGGCACTCCGCCACGGGTAGTACCCACTCGCTGCACATTGGTCTTAAGTCTACGGTCTGAATACTGGTTGTTTCCGCCACCACCGGGGTAAGAGCTGCCGCCACCAGTTACGGCATTTCCAGCAGCGTTACCAAGAGAAGCCCCCATCGGACCCCCGAAATAAGCACCCACTAGTTGTGCGCCTGCATTGAATATGGCATTATTTCCCTGGGCAATCTGACCTTGCTGTAGAGCAAGAGCATTCCCTTGTCCAGTATAAGCGCCTCCCTGCAACATTCCTGTATATAGCCCTAATTCCCCTAATGAAGTAGCAGCAGACTGTCCTACACCAGCAAGACCAGCATATCTATTGTAGATGTTGCTATAATCCTGAGAGGCAAGTCCTTGAGAATACTGGTCTATGCGCTTATCCTGCCCCCCACTAAACAGGCTCCCATTAGCCGCTGCCGAAGAATCTAAAGCTCCTATTCCTTGCTGTAGTTGAAATTGGTAGGAAGGGTCCATAGACATAATCTGCGCAGGAGTCATACCTCCTGGCAGGGTTTGTGTGGGGTCAGCGGACCCAGGAGTAGCTCCCGATGTAGGAGTAGAAGTAGGGGTTGCTGTACCAGGAGAAAGCCCTTGATTGAATGTATCACCCGTGAAGGGAGCACCAGTCGTTCTATTTGGGGGCATCATTCCAAGTTGTCCCCAAATACCGCCGCCTGGGGATTCGCCTGAGACGGGACCCCCTATGGCTCTATGTATATAGCCACTATTGCGCATCATCATAGGGGAAGCTACTGGAGCAGCAGGATAAGGGGAAGGAGTATTAGGATTAGGTTGCACGAATCCCCTACTGCCCGGATACATGTGCAGCATTTCGGGGCCATGTTCTCCTACGATATAGGACTGTCCAGGGTTAGTAGGACCACCCATAGCTCTAGGTTCAGCATAGGCCGAACCAGACATGAGCTGTAAAGGATTCTGTCCAGGGGCATACGGGTAGTAGCCTGGATAAAGACCCCTAGTACCTGCCGCATTTATATCTTGTGGTTGTATAGCTCCAGCAATAGCGGCTTTAGGGGCCGCACCAGTGCCAGTTCCTGAGCCCCCAAGAGCAGACATTCCTAGCATCTGGCGCATAACACCAAGAGCATCCTGCCCAGTCTGCATATAGGGGGATAGGTTTTTAGCGGCACTGTCGTACATGGCCTGATATGCGGCTGCCGCATTTTTCTCCGCAGTAACTTTGTCTTGAGCTGCCGCATTAGCGGCGTTCTCGTTCATGTTCTGCATGTAACCTATGGGGTTAATTATTTCCCCGAAGAAGCCGCTACCAGTTATATTACCAAGTCCAAGTCCCATTATTATTTACCGATTTTGATTAGTGTATTGAGAGCTAAGACCAAATTGAATTGGGTCTTTAGATAGCTGAGAACAGTAGTTCTTCAGGTATTTTAGTTTGACGGCTGCTGTGTTCCATAGACGCACTATCTTTTGTTCTGGAATCTCAAACTCATCTGCCATTTCAGCAGCTAGTTGCCATATAAGATAGTTAGTCCATTCGATAGGAAACCAGGGATTATCTGTTGAGTTATCGAAATCTTGCAGGATGGTATCTACATACAGGGTAAGTCTGTCGAAGCCATTAGTACCAGTAGGAGGTTGCCAGATAGTGAATGTGGCATTGGGAATATCATTCTCAAAGTACCACATCAAAGGAGTTCCATTGTACTGATTCAGGTTTACATTCTGTCCAGTAGGGACGCCCTTAGTAGGTAATTGCATGTAAACCTGCGCACTCATTTCGTTCATTATCGTGCTAATGTCGGAAGTGCTCTCCCTAGTAGCCGCTATGACTTTCTGCGGCCTGTCTGCTACAGTAGTAAAGGCATATATCCAAGCTCCGGAAGAAGCATTGGAACCGGCAGGAAGACCGGTAGTAAGTGTAATCGTAGTTCCAGCAGGAGCACCATTTATGGTAGTCCAGTAGGTTACGCCACTATCTAGTTTGATGCCTATATTCATTCCGTTGGTAAACCCAGTAATGGAGCTTACCGTGAGACTTGTAGAGGCAGCAGGGGTATTAGCCGTAGTCGTAGTGCTTACATAGGCTGTAGTCCACTTGTCTGTGGAGGATGGGCCTAGCGAGTACTGGAACTGCCCTTGCTGAAGAAATAGGGTATTGAATGACCTGTCCCACGCCAGAACACCATCAGTGTTAGCCATCGTCTCTTTCACAATGATGTTAAGAGTAAAGGCAAAATCGGTGATGGCTTGTGCAGGCATCACTTCCCCAAGACTAGAATCCAAGGCTCCTAATTTTGCATAGGCCCTTGTGCAAATCTGGTCTCTAGTGGCGACAAAAGTAGTTGTGCCTGAGTATGCCATATTAAGGACTCAAACTGTAACCAAAAGTCTGTGAGGCATTCCCAAAGGCTTTAGTGCCACTGGCGGTGAACCCCCCTACGGAAGACAGCCCTTTTCCAAAAGAAATTGTAGTGCTATTTATTGACATATATCCTACAGCAAAAGCTCCAGAATCTTCTACTACGGGATTCCACGCCTGACTTGTTGCTGGGGCTAAAAATGCAGGCAGGCCTGTAATAGTAAATGTTGTAGCATTAGATGTTCCCGTAAGTACGCTTGCCCAATTCAAATCAACATGGTTACCGTTTACTGCCCAATTTATCGTACAAGTGGGGGAGCCGCTAAACCCTGTGCCTGTTCCTGTAAATGTCCCTGTTGCTGGAGCGGGATTAAGAAGAATAAACCGCGTACCGTCATGTTGAACGATGGTTAATTGATTGATACGAATGTTATTTGCAAAAAGGGTAGTAGCCCCTACATTCAAGATACTCAAAGCCGGGGCTGTTCCAACCTGGAGAGTAGCGGCGGCTGTATTGGATGCAACAGCTATGAATGCAAATATCTGCCCTTTAAGATTAGTTGAGATAGCGGGGGAAGGAGCAATAGTTTGGGCATTAGCAGAACCCCCACCAGTATAAACCGTATGGAAATCGGTTATCTGACTTAGATTATATGCCCTAAGAAGGCCTGCTTGAGTTGAAAAGAAAAGGTCAGCCGGAAGTTGGCTGGCCTGCGTGGCTGCTGTTGCTTGGGTTATCAGTTGTGCTATTGTGGTCTTTTTAACCACTCCGGCGGAGGGACTCTGAATTAAGAACTCTGTTCCGGCAACGGCCACAGAAGCCGTAGCGCCGTTAATAGCCCCTGCCAAAGACCCAGTAACTAGGCTAGAGCCAGTGGCGTTCTTTAAGGTCCCGGCATCGTTGAGCAAAAGGAGTTCGGTGCCTGCTGGGGAAGCCTTTGAGGCTGTGCCAGAGATAAGACCAGCGGTTGTGATGCTGACGCTTTTCCCGTTACCCCCTTGGTCAGCAGGCAGAACTTCTGCCCCTGTTATAGTGCCGGCAGCAGGAAGGTTTGTAATTGTACTTGGTGCAGCCATTGTTATCCCGCGCTAGGGGCCAAAGGCCCATCATTGGAATTGAATATGATAAATGCTCCATTAGCTAAAATGGGGGCAATCCCTCCTGTAGAGGGATAATAGATTAGATAACTGGCGGCACTTCCAATAGGTTGAACCGAGTAGTTATCTGTAAGTTCTGGACGAGGTTCAGGGGCATTCATCTTATCTGGAATACCCCTGACGAACTCTTGTGGATGCCTGACTTCCCAGCAGTCGCTACAGACAATCAGACCAGTCCATTCTTTCTTGGTTTGCTCGGCCTTGTACCAAAATCCACATCTATCGCAGCGTCTATTGAAACTGCCTTTGATATAAGAACGAGGATAAGACATTGTGGATTATCCAGTAACGCCCTGAGTCACCTGCAAGGTAATGGCTCCTGTACCAGCGTAGGCCGTCACATTAAGACGAACAGCACGGATAGGGAAACCAAAGTTACCAGAGAAGCTGGTAGTCAAAGCACTCATAGAAGAACCAATCACTACCCGAGTGGGTATAATCTCGACAAACTGCGAAGCAGTCGTGATGCCGCTATTAGCCACTGTGTAAGTGAAGGTATTGAGGTCAACAACCGAAGCCACGGCGAAGTAGCCATCAAGTGCCGTAGTCTGACCATTCCCAGGAGGGAAATTAGAAGACCTGACAATTATGGCATCATCCGTGTCAAGACCGTGGTTTGGAAGGACTACAGTAGCAACCGTAGCTGCTCGCGTTATTGAAGTTGGAATCTGAGCATCGAATAACATGAACCTGTTACCGACCCCCAGGAGAGGGTCGGTTGTAAACTCCACATTATAAGTACCAGTTACCGTAGAAGGAACCTCAACATTCACTCCAACATTAGGAGGATATTGACGGTAATCTACCGGAATCCAGTTAGAGAACGCAACAGCAGATAGAGAGACTTGCTGAAACATAGAAGTCTCCTATTAGTCAGACGGACCCATGATGATGTTAGTGTTCTCATTCAGAGGCAGAGTAATGTCATCGAACACCAGATACTCTACTAGAATCTCAGCCACAAGGCTTGCGAAGTTAGCAGAGGCAGGAGTCCAAGACAGACGTTTGCCACCAGCAAGATAGAAATACTCAGGGTCAGGAACCGGGAAGGAAAGCATCGTTGGAAGGCCAGTATAGGTGACCGTCAGAATGTCCTGGTCAGCTACAAAGAACGAGCCCGCTGTACCAAGTGATGCAGATGCCGTGCCACCACGACTAAGCGTGATAGACGATACCGTACCGCCAGTGACAGTTACAACCTGGCTGCCCTGTGCCGTGTAAGCAAAGGGTGAGCCACCAACAGTGATGGCAGCAGGAAGTGTACTTGAGATTCCCTTGAGGCCAGTAGTCGAAACATCAATCTGGTTGAAGATTACATTAGGAGTACCGGAGTCGGCAGTAGCCGTGCCCACATTGATTTTCTTGGTAGTACCCGTGGTTTCCGCAGTACGGACATACAGGGAAGCCGAAACAAGAATAGATGTGGTAGGGAAAGTAAACTTGAGAGGATTCTCAGTCGTGCCATCAGTATAGGAAATTGGCTGCGACCACTCGCGCATAACTAGCGCGGACTTGGCCGGAACTTCCTGGTTAGTTGAAAGGTCATAAGAAACACGATTGACGGTTTCCATGCCCTTATAAAATGCAGTAATACCTTTAGACATTGAAGACTCCAAATAGACGGGAATCACCCGCTACGGTTGGGTTTAAAAAAGTGTCCCTGTATAAAGCCCAGGGACAGGCATTCTTAGCTCATCAATAAAACAAACACACTCTTACGGAGCATTCACCGCGTAGATTGCGCGCCAGTCCGTCCATCCAAACGAATAACGCTCATAGGCCTTGAACTTGGCGTTCTCGGTATCAAAGTCGTTATCCTGAGTGAACTTCAGGGCTTCACGTTCAAAATACTTCAGACCATCCTTACAGTTCGTTCTCACGAAGTAAGCATGGGCAGACGTCAGGTAGTGATTGATAATCACACCCTTCGGGAAGGCGTTGGTAGCTTTCAGATAGTTCACAGCATTGTTAGCCGTGTCATTCTGCAAGGTGCTATTCAGAATGCGGTACGCATCCGGCAGAAGGTTGATTGGGATAATCAAACTCTCCGGATGAATAGCAATCTTCAAGCCACGGTCATCAACCGCCAAACCAATGTTAATCTGCAATGCCTCAAGAGCCGCCTCACTCAACTGTGCGGTAACCGCGAGCGTGTTGCTCAGGTTGCCGTTCAGCGTCGGATGCGCCGTTGAAATCATTGACACGCCATCCCAACCAGTGAAGGAGCCATTGAAAGCATTGTTATACACAGATGCTCCTATGATTTCCTTCGTCTGATTCATGCTGAAAGCGAGAGCTTCGGAACGCTGTTTAGCCAACTGGATATAGAGGTTATCCTCAATCTCCTCATGGGTCACAACGAAACCAAGGCTGTACGCCACATGCGTATAGCGCTGAATGCCGCCCTGTTGCACGGCGTCGTAGAAGGTCGGCTGACCCTCGGCCTTCACAGGCGCGAGACCCATACCTATCATCTGAACGTCTTCAACATAGCGCATATCAGAAGTGTTATGCTCAAACAGTTCGGGATACTCAGGTTCGTGCCGGGAATACTCCATGCCGAACCATTCATTTACACCAGGCCATAGGGCTTTAGGTGCCGAACCAGTAGTAATTGGACCTGCCATGTTACATTACCTCCGTTACACGCCAGTCGTATTGGTGTATTCGTGATTGTTGATAATCACGTTGCACACCGAATTCAGGCCAGCAGCGTTATTGGGTCTACGAGAGAACTCCAAAATACGCAGTTGGAAGTTGGCAGTAGTAGCCGCTGCCGTAGCATCCAGACCCGCACCAGAAAAGTTATTCAGTGTATTGCCACCAGCACCGAACGTGACATTACCGTTCAAGCCCAACTGGTTGTTGGCGACACCGCCAGCACCAATAGCCTGAGCCTCATAAATCATATCCGGGTCAGTGCAAACATACACATAATAAGCTGTAGAAGCTGGACGGTAGGCAATATTCAAGTTGGGAGTGAGGCCACCGCCAGGGGCGTATGACACATCAAATCCACAAATTGCACCCAAAACAGGGTGACCACCGCCAACAGTTAGCTTCGTTACTTCACGAAGACCAGTGAGACCGATAGTGTCCGCACTCTGTACTGACTGCACCATATCTCCAATGAAGAGCTGGTTAGCATCAGTAGCAGGTAGATAGAACATTTCAATCATGCCGGTGTAAGTCCCGCCACCAATCTTACGAACAGAACGAAAGCCGAAAGGGGCATTTACGTTAGCCATTCATATATTCCTTGTCGAAAAAAGTTAAAAATGCCCCATATAGTATCTAAGTTATCGCACCGAAGGTGTGTTTGACTTCACCTTGAACGGGTAACCTTTGACTCTATAGGAGCCGTCGAATTCAGATACGCCACCGTTTTCGATGTACTTAAGTGTTGCAGTATTCTGAGATTGGCGCTCTTGCTCGTCCTCATCATACCACTCCTGCCTAATACGCATCAAGAAGGCGCGCAGACCATCACGATTCACAATCTTCGATACTTTTGTATCAATAGATTCGGATTTGCCTGTCATGCCATCGGGATTAGCTTTTTCCGGGTCTGTCGTAAGAACGAACTCATACCCGCCTTCAACGTGGTCTTGTAGCACAGTGCCAACATCATTCACCCAAATGTAATGAAATCCCGGCTGCAAATTCTCGACTTCGAGTTTATTGCGAGGACTTCCTACTAGGCGGCGCTTTTTTGGACGCTCTGGCTTAATACTACGCTGAACTTTCTCTATCTGTTTAGTCATTTGAATCTACCTCTATCTGATTAACCATTAGTCCCACTGATAACTCTTCAGATACTTCTCTCGGGTATAGCCCTTGACAGTCTTGCAGAGATTATCACATACCTTCTTAGCCATTTCAGGCAATTCATTATAAGTACGGACATTTGAATCTTCAGCCGACTGACGCGCTGCGCGCATTCCCGACTGGCCGGATTCTGGACTAGCTGGTTTATTTCGAGTCATATTCTGCCTCTTATTTTCTACAGTTGCGTACTCAGGAAAACGAGTCGCAATCTTCTCATCAACATACTTTAAAGCCTCTGCCAGATTACCCTGGGGATTCACTCGCTCACGATAGAAGCGCATCATGCCTTCAGCATAGATACTAGCCTCTACATCGGCTCCGAACCAAGGGTTCTTCTGAGACCAAGCAATGCCCTCGGGGGCTGGCCCTGTTGGGGCCGTAGTTGCTGGTTTAGGCGGTTCTAAAGTATCCTTTAGAGTTTCTGTTTCCTGCTTTACATTCTCAATCTGGCGTTCAATTCGCACAGCAGCTTCGCCATCAGAGGCACTAATTGCCCCTGCCTTGGCTGCTTGGAGTTGTGCTAACTGACTCTCAAGATTCTGAATCTGCTTCTTAGCCTGAGCCCTATCAGCCGCATTTAGCTTCTGGTAGTTCTCATTAAGAGCTAGAACAGTCTGTTCAAGTTCAGCTACACGTTTCTCTGCTCGCTGTGCCCGAGAAGAGGCGATACTTGCGATATGCTCCCCACGGTCAAGAAATTCTGTATAATCTACCCATTGGTCCGGGTCGCCATCCCATTGTTCCTTGGGTCTCCAGCCCTGCTTGGTAGCACGGACTAGACGTTCATCTGGAGCATCTGAGTTACTAGAACTGTCGCTAGCAGTATCATTGTCTGCGGCGGAAGTATCTACAACTGTAGTAGTGTCCCCTGTTTTAATATCTTTAAGAATGTTTGGCATATTAGCTTAATCCTAGTTTAACGTCTTCATCTACAAAAGCAGTAATGTCACCATCAGCTATCAGACGATACTTGTCTCCATCTGTGCCATTGATTCCAATACCGCCGTATTTGGAGAACTGAACTCTGTCTCCCGGCTTGACCCCCATTTCGACTCCATACTGGACTTTATCGAATAGGAAGGCCGTCGGTCCCATTGCAACCACAACACCATAAGTCTGTGCTTGCGCATGTCTCTCCTTGATATTATCCGGTATCTGAATGACACCCCCTTTATTGAAGGCGAAGTCTTCGTCCGGTTTTACAAGTACGAGGTCTCTAATCGGCCTGTGGCCGCTTCGGTTTTCCATAGCCTGCTTCCTCTCTATCTGATTGACTAAAAATAAAAAACTCATCAATCGTTTTGTTTGTATGGTCTTTAACTACATGTACTGAGTTTATCAGTCTTATCAGGGCAGACCTGGCCCCTGAACTTTCAGCAAGAACTCCAAAGGAACTATCTATATTGCCGCGTGTATAAGCATTTGCTCCTACACTGGACCACATATCAAGCTGGTCTACCAGTATCCGAAAGAAGTGCCTAGTGGCTGGAAGAGTAGCCCATTCCCGCATATCATCAGCGGAAACTCTTAGGCTTGACAATTCTGCCTTAAGAGGCTGGTCCTGCTGGGGACTGCTGCTTTGAGGCTGCGAGTTCCTGTTCTCTGAGTTCTCTGTCATTTTCTATCTCTTGCTGGTTTTGCCCGGCCTCTATCAAGCCGCGCAGATGCTCGGCCTGGAAACTAAACACATCGAGCTGCTTCTCAAGCATCTGAATCTGGGCGTCAACGCCGAGCTTTTTAGCTTGTGCCAGGAACAGAATAGTCTGTGCCTTGGCTTGTTCAACTTCAGAAAGTACACGAACTGTATCATTCTGAATCGAGGCTTTTGTCTCAGCAGCCTTACGTTGCTGGTCCGCCATCTTAAGCTGTACTTCCTGCATATCTGGAGTAGGCTGTGGCGGGAATTTCTTGAGGTTATAGAGGTCTTCGGGGTCTGAAATGTGCATGGCCTTCAGAAGACGAATCTCAACCTGCTGGGGGTCATACCCAGGAACTTCCTTGGACCTAGTGGCAAGGAATGAGGCTTGCTGCATTCTCTGTGAATCTGAGCCCATCGCTGGGTCTGCTTCCGGGCAAACTTCATTTGGGTTGCCCAGGAAGTCCTGCTGGTAGACCTGTGTATTCTGATTGGTCCCAAGTACTGTAAAGTACTCCTGGGGGTTCAGATACAGTCTGTTCAGTGAATATAGCTTCCTGTACTCTTGGGTCATAGACCTATACAGGCGCTTCATTATACCGCTAAATACTTTCTGTCCCTCATTCAAGGCATTCATGCTTGTGGTGGCCGGTGTATTTTGGCCCGGAGTTTCGCCAACCATCAAGTCTGTCACAGATGAAACTCGCTCTGCATAATTGATAAGCAGTTCAAGTAACTGGTAGATAACTGGGCTGGGGGGATTGATGGGGAGAGGTACTAAAGCACTCTTCAAATCTGCCCCAACCATTTCAGCGCGCTTCCATTCAAAAGGCCTGAATCTGTAATCATTGCCCAAGATATGAGCATTTGACCCTATGAACCCTACATTAGAGTTGCTTAAGGTCCCCGCATCAAATATCTGGTTGATAGCCGTGTTAATCGCGTGATTAACCGGGCCAAGTAATGCACCAAAGCCAAGGTCGTAGAAGCCGCCATCCACAGAAGGAATGAATGTGTGCTTAGTGAAATACTCAATCGGCTTAATATCAATAAGCTCTTTGGTGCTTTCAAGTTCCTGTATCTGCCCTTTGATGGCCTCAATTTGCTGTTGTTTTTGGGCCTGCTCAAACTGTGCCTGCTGGGCATTCTGTGCTTGAGAAGGACTGGAGATAAGTTGAACTGCTTGGGATTTTAACTGAGCAATCTCATTATCATGGTCATAGATAATGTCATCGCTACTAAAACGTGCTATGAGGCGAAGGACCTTATAACTACCTTTATCAACCGTGCAGATGTAAGGCTCGGCAAAACCGTCCCCATCTAGGTCAATGTATCTATGCTGTTCAAGTATATCGCGGTCTTTCTCGGAATCATCATCAGAAGGGGGAGTATAACCACGCTCCTGTTTAATCTCTTCACTCGGTCCCTGGTCTGTGTTATCAGGGGACCATTCTGAGATATTGACCTTTTTGAGATACTTATTCTGTATCTGCTTATTCTTAATCTCTCGAAGAGACATGTGAAGCACATGGGTACAACGAGGGCATTGTCTGAGGTTGCGTGTGGAATAAGCCACCACAAAATCTTCAGGAAGAATCGTCTCCGAGCAGTTTTGCCCGCGCACGGAATCATAGTATGTCTTGCGTATAATGCAGCCCACTATGGGGAGCATGAGAAAAAGACGGTCTGTATCTTCCTGCCAGTTCTCATCAAGTTCAAGCAATTGATAAGACATGAACGTGCTGACACGTTCTGCATGGGCATATTTAAGACCCTGCGGGTCGTCCCCAATCACCCGACACTTAACGAGGTCGGGATATGTAACAAGTGCCGGATAGGCACGACTATGAAACTGTAGAGCTGCTACTGTCAAGAGAGGAAACTTCACATTGGAAGCTCCTTCCCACGGAGTAGTCTTACGCTCAAGGATTTGCAAAGCCAGTTTGGTAGCGTCCTTATATTGCTCTTCCCAATCGCTTCGCGTCGCCTTATCCATTACATAGTCATCTACAACTTGCCTGCCAATGTTATCCAAATCTTCGGCAGCTATCAAGGTAGCAGCATTATCCGCTTCCATGATTTTATTCAAGTTATACGATTTAGAAAGTTTAAGAGCCATTAGTAACCTGTGTGTTTATCAGCACCCTGATACAGATGCTCTTTGTTTTCTTCTTTCCATTCATCATCTTCACGTTGTTCTTTGGTAGGAACCTTGGGCATCTGGTCAAGTAGTTGCCCTATGTACGCCAAAGCATCCACCATATCATCATGTTGTCCACGGGGAAAGTGGCGCATTTCTTCATGAAAATCCGGGAACCAGTCCTCGTATTTCCTGAAACTTACATCACCAACTCTCATCCTAGCTTGTATGGAAGCAGCTCTGGTAGGCTTATCTTCTCCCCTATTAGGCATAGGGCGCAGATTAAGATACGTCTGTTTAGAGCGCATTTCAAGATTCAAGAAGGGGCCTATGGCCTTTTCAATCATCCCCTGTTCCACACCAAGTAGACGGGGACGATACTTCTTATGAATATCAAATAGGTTCTGGATAATCTCTAAACTATCCCAGTGGCCCTTCCGGACATGTACCACTTCCAACCGACCCAAATCATCCAAACTAGCAACAACAATAGCGGAGTAATCGTGACGTCTCTTTTCCCCAATCGCCAAATCCGCACAAGCATAGTATTGAACTTCTCTTTTAAGCCATCCCTCATAAGCAGGTTCAGAAGGTTCCGGGGAGGCTTTGAACCAAGGCTCTTTAAAGAACGCTACAGAATCATCAATAGGGTCATTTAGGTACTCTTGAGCATATTTGTCCAAAAGACCTTGCCCTTCAAACTCGGCGCGTATACCGCGCAATTCCTTTTCATCAAATCGGTCAGGCCACAAGATGTGGGTAAAATCCTGATTATGTGCCCTGTACTTTACCCCCAACCATCCATATTTGAGGTTATTGGAAAATGTCTTGAGAGGAGTGACAATAGTATCGCTCGACTTCTCATTAGGCATCAAGTTCTGTAATAGACTATCCATATGCATTACAGTACCAACTACCCGTATAAGACCTTCTTTGGAGATAATCGGCCTGATGGCACTGAAGAACCAAGCCTTGAACTTGTCTCTAGTCTGGTCATTTATGACCAATTCATCATCTTCCATGTCGTCACAAAGGACAAGATTAGGTCTCTTATGTCTCCAGAGAGTACCGCGCATAGACTGATTAGCGCCCTTGCCAATCACCCTGAACTCAGTACCATCTTCCCACTGTCCTATGATTTCAGTCTCAGCTTCTTTGAGCAAAGTCTTGAACTTGAAATACTGACACAGCTTTTCATTCTCAAGGAACTGCTGTTTGATGGCCTTTACGAACTGACTGGCAAGTTGCTCACTTGCCGATATAATCAGAATGTGGTCATTCTCTTTAAAGCATAGACAAGCTATAGCGTAAGCAAATGTAATCGCTGTAGACTTGGCGTGGCCTCTAGGGGCAGCAATCGCAATCTTTTTGTAGTTCGATGTACACAGAGTCCACATTTCTTCATGGAACTGTGGAATTGGAGTGGGAGTGTCATAAAGTTCTGCAAGGAAAGCCTCACTGAAATTTTTGATAACCTCACTCGTTAATACCTTAGCCACTCAGATTTCGGCTGATAGGAGTCTTGGTCTGTGGGTAACTAGACCCAGTTTCCTGCCTGCCTATCCCAACTGGTTTGCCAGCAGCACCGCCAAAGGACTCTTTCATATTCACAGCATGGCGGGGCTTCACCTGCATAGATGTGGCTACCGCATGGATAGCACTAAGTGTCTGGTTGGGCTCTGAAACTTTAAAGGTTGCCACTTAACAAATCCTCAATGGGGACAGGCACCTGAGCCTGTATCTGTGCTTCTGCCTCGGGAACGTCTTTCTTGGCAGCTTCCGTAGTGGCCTTGAAGTTCTTAGCCAACTCTTTAATATCAACTCCAACCTTGCCAGAAAGGCTGGTAGGCTGGTTAAGCAAAAGACGTTGCTTGTCAATCGTCATCACATAAGCAATCATGGCGTCTCGAAGAGCCACTGGCTTGCGGGCAATATTGCCTTTCTTGTCTAAGATGGCATCACCATTGGTAAGACGGTCAAGGACAGCCTCTTGGGCCAACTTGATAATCTTGTGGTTAGAAGCCTTGTACTCATCGGCATGTTGCTCAATCACCTGAGCAATCATGTCATTAAACCACTGTTCCTTCTTCCAATCCCTGATGGTCTCCCAGGGGATATTGGCAACTCTGCCAGCCCCACGAAGAGTTCCCTCTATCATGTAGGCGGTAGCAGCAGCGAACTTATCTTCGAGAGTGTACTGAGTCATTAAGTCGCTGTATTCATTATGTAACTAAACCCACAACTGTTGCAGGTAACCAGCAGATAAGGGACTGGAGAAACTGCATCCCCTCCTGGCATAAAAGTTATCCTGTAAGATGCAGGACTACCGCAGGCTTTACAGGCTGTGGAAGTGGGATTCGAGTAAGCAACTGGGGCCGTAGGAACTGTATTCATTTTAGTAGTTATTTTATTTTACTCTTTTTCTTCGAGTGACTGTAGGTAGCCGAGGGCCTCTTGGGTCTATGCGGAGTAAATCTAGTCTTCGCCGACCCATACCCTTCGGCCTTGTCTGCGGCATGAAAGTCTTTGGCAACACTTTGAGAGATACCTGCCTTTTTAGCAAACTTCCTGTCATGGGCTGCCTCTGCCATGAACTTCGCTTGTTTGGCAGATACAGAGGGCATCTTAGTGGTGCATCTTGGAGAGAGTCAAGCCAAGTCTAGCCCTACTCCCTGCCTTCCCTGAATCGTGCTTATGCTTTTCCATGTAGGCATGAGTAGACATTCCTGCCTTCTTAGCAGCCGCCTTCTCAACACCCGGATGCTTGATAGCCTTCTGAATCCATTTGCCAGTCTTAGCCATGATTACGAAGTCTCAGTGCCTTTATTGTGGGCTGCCCCAGCCTGACGGGGACCAGAAGCATTACGCTCTGCTATAGCCTCTTTGGCTACAGAGGCATGAATCTTCATCTTCTCCGTCTTACGGTCACCCTCCATAGCAGACACGGTTACATAATGGAACCCGTGGACGGCCTCGTTGCCGCCTCCTACAACTTTACCAGTCATTTTGACGCCTTTGTAAATTTAAGTGTTTTTAGAATCTGATACAGAACTTCAGCAGTCAAATCCACAAAAGTCTCATCATCAGAGAGGTCAGAATTACCTGTATGTTCAAGGATACAATGCACAAGTTCATGGAACCAAATCTGTTCCAGAGACGATTGTGATTGTTCCGTAGACAGGTAGATTATCTTTTCTGCGTGGTCATACAATCCATACAGACTTTCATCAAGACCCAGGGTTACACCCTGTTTCTCATTCTGTTTCATAAGTTCTTGATTATCAACAAGTCTTACTTCAACAGTATGTCCAAGACATTGAAAAGACTCAGGAATGCGTATAATACGCGGTCTTCCGCGTCCTTTCTTAATCTGCATGGAATCAGGTAAAGACATATCTTATTCTTCCTCTTTTCTTTTCTTATCTTATTCTTTTCTTATTCTTCTCTTATTCTTATTCTTTGTCTTTTCTTAAGAGAGAAGAAAGAGTTTGGTGGAAGTGCAGGGACTTGAACCCTGAACCGGATGCTTGCAAAGCACCTGTTCTCCCATTGAACTACACCCCCTTAAAGCCGATACGAATGTACACCTTCTCGGAAAAGCAGTAAATAAACACGTTTATTCAAGACCCCATCCACTCACATGTACTATTCTCGTAGGCAGGGGAGTAGTTGGAAATCTATGCACTCTGGTCCTAGAACCATCCCCTAATGTACGCCTGTAGCTGTCTACAATGGCTTATGGGAGGACTTCAGGATAGTACCCATACCAAGGTAGCGGGTCGGGTATCTAAAGTCTCCTAGGGGATTTAATTTGGACTGGGGTTCTTGTGGGAGAACCCTAGTTGAAGACCTTGGGTTTGCGGCGGAACCCATAACCAAGCCTTGAATGTCAAGGAAACTTGACACATGTTACTAAGAAACGCGCAAGGCTGTGATTAGTTGACTTAAAAAGGACATTTTTTAAATTTCTGCACTTTGGAGAAGGGTTGAATGTATGCACGGCGCGCTGGCTTTTTGCCCCTGCCACCACCCCACCAGGCTCTCTCTCAGCACCCACCCAGTCAAGTATACTTAACCAAATGTCAAGTTTGCTTTACATGGGCGCTGTTAAGGGT
>VFSW01001865.1_pt1 | contig 31919 bp, 21 predicted proteins | sample 5358111 | NCBI WGS metagenome assembly VFSW01 (sample SAMN11554181, study PRJNA540505) | mine drainage metagenome | isolation source: sediment from site ElyBrook_90M | place: USA: Ely Copper Mine, Vershire, VT | collected 2017 | reverse complement strand
CTTGTCTGAAGAACCTCCCCTTTAACACTCGGCGTGTGAGATATGCAGGCTAGTACCTTCCGTCGCCTCAAGGCGAGGGGGGACCGATCCCCTATCGGGGACTCTACATGTAGTTGCTCGCAATTTCAGAATCTCTATTTAGAAGACTTCCGGCCGCATTCCTTCCGGCATGGGAGCATTCTTGAGCAGGCCCAGCTCGCCGGCCAGCCGCTCCAGCCGGGTGCGAGTGGCGGCGGTGGGCGGCACCAGCGGCAGCCGCACATGGTCTGAGCAGCGGCCCATCAGGCTGAGCACCGTCTTCACGGGCCCCGGATTCGACTCCCAGAAGTTGGCGTCGAGCAGGCGCCCAAAGCGGCGTTCCAGTTCGCGCGCCTCTGGCCAATGGTTGTTCAGGGCAGCGCGCACCATCTGGCCCATCTCTGCCGGAACCTCATTGGCGGCCACGCTGATAAGCCCATGAGCGCCTACGCCGATGGCTGCCAGAGCCATGTTGTCATCGCCAGAAAAGATCTTGAAGCCGCGGGGCAGGATGTGCGCCAGTTGGGAGATCTGGGGCAGCTTGCCGCTGGCCTCCTTCACGGCTTGAATGTTGGGCGCTGATCCGGCCAGGCGGACGACGGTCTCCGGTTCAAGGTTTGCCGCCGTGCGTCCGGGCACGTTATAGAGCGCTACGGGCAGTGGGTCCACTGTTTTGGCCAGGGCTAGAAAATGCTGGAACTGGCCCTCCTGCGTGGGCTTGTTGTAGTAGGGATTAGCGGAGAGTACGGCACTTAGCCCGCGCACCTGGCGCAGCAGTCCGGCCTGGCGAACCAGAGTGCGGGTGCAGTTGTGTGTGCATCCGGCCCAAACAGGCACGCGCCCCGCCGCCGCATCCACCACAATGCGCACCGCCTGCAGCCACTCGTCCTCGTTCAGCGTGGCCGCTTCGCCAGTAGAGCCGCAGGCCACCAGAAAGTCGATTCCCGAGTCGATCTGCCAGTTCACCAGCGCCCGCAACGCCTGTTCATCAATCGATTCATCCGCCCTGAAGGGCGTAACAATAGCTGTACCGCAACCTGTAGTTTCCATCACTGGCAAGTTTATACCGAACGGGGCCACATGCGAGCGCCATGCTATCGCTCCGCCTGCAATCAGAGGCCAATCTCGGCAAACATGGCGGCCACCGAGTCGCGCCAGCGCTGCAACTCCACGCGGTCGCCCAGTTTGAAGGTCTGCGAAGCTTCAGCCAGCGTGGTTCGCCTGCTATAAAGGTCGTCCGTCACCCGGTCTGCCAGGTCCGGCAGAAACAGGCTCTTGCCTCCCAGCGTCGTGATCGACTGGTGAATCGCGCTGTTCTGGTATAGCTCAAACTTTTTCTGTTCGCCAAAATACCCATTGCACACCACATGGACGATGCCTGTATTCACCAGCGCCATGTAGTCGTCCAGCAACTCCAGGCTGTCGCGCTGCCGGTTGATAACCCAAAGCGTAATCAGAGGCCGCGCCAGTTCGCGCAGCGAGTTCAGCAGGATGGGCACATGCTTGCTCACCGCCACGTTGCTCTGCCCCGGCGTATTGACCACCACCGCCTTGTAGGGCGAGGCGTCGCAGGTGTTCACAAGCTGTATCCAACCCTCGACGTCGTCCAGGTCCAGTACTTCGCCGCCCGTGGTTGCGCCATAGCAACGAAAAACGTCGGGATTGTTGGTGTCGGCGTCAATCAGCTTGAGGAACTTGTGGTTTGCCGCATAGTAATCCAGCAAAGCCATCGTGGTCAGGGATTTGCCAACGCCGCCCTTGCTGCCGCTAACAATAATGATTGGCTCGTTCATATCCGCATCCTAGCAAACCATCCCCCCCGGCAAGGGAAGTTATTTTGCAATCGCTGCCTTTCCTGGATTTCAGCTCCGGCCCCGGCCACGAGCAAGTATTGCTCCCACTTCTGCCATCTGATTATCGTTCTGCAGGTCGCCGGCATGCTGGGGCGCATCGCCCTACTGTCCTATCTCTAAAGTCCATCACGTAAAATGATCTGTCATCCTGAGCGAAAGAGGCTTCAAATGCTTTTCAGTTTTTGGGGGAGTCGAAGGATCTGCATTTATCCTTTCGCTATTTTCACAAGTAACTTTAGAGACAGGACACCCAGACAGATTGGCAGGTTGCTTATGCCCTGCGCCGCGCCACTTCCTCATACACTGCCACATACTCCCGCGTCGGCCGGTTCCAGCTAAAATCCTGCGCCATGCCGTTCTGCATCAGCCGCAGCCAGCCTTCCTTGTTCTGGAAGGCCGCCAGCGCGTGATCGATAGCCCCCAGCAAATCCCCAGCCTGGTAACCCTGAAACTTGAAGCCGTTCCCGCTTCCCTGCTCCGCGTTCCACTCCTCGATGGTGTCGTCCAGGCCGCCGGTGGCGCGCACAATCGGCACGGTGCCGTATTTGAGCGAGTAAATCTGGTTCAGGCCGCAGGGCTCATAGCGAGAAGGCATCAGAAACATATCCGAGCCGGCCTCAATCTTGTGCGCCAGCGCGTCGTCGTAACGAATCTGCACGGCCACGTTCGCTTTGTTCCAAAACGCCCAATCGCGGAAGAACTTTTCATAAGCAGGCTCGCCGGTACCCAGCGCCACCACAGCCACATCTCGTTCCGCCAGTTCGTGCGCAATCTGTTGCAGCAGGTCAAAGCCCTTTTGAGTGGCAAAGCGGGAGATGATTCCGATCACCGGCATCGTATCCGGTATTGTCTCCAGCCCAAAGGCATGCAGCAGGTCGGCGCGACACTCCGCCTTGCCGGCCAAATCCTGGGGCGTGTAGTGCGCCGCCAAGTGGCCGTCTGTGGCCGGACTCCATCTGGCATAATCCACGCCGTTCAAAATGCCGCGTAGGTCCGCCGCGCGCCGGCGCAGCACCCCGTCCAGCTTTTCCCCGAATTCGGGAGTCTGAATCTCCTGGGCATATTTGCGGCTCACCGTGGTCAAAATGTCACTGTAGACCATGCCTCCTTTGAGGAAGTTGAAGGTGTCGTAGTGCTCCAGCCTGTCCATGGTGAACATATCCCACGGAAACAGCAGCCGCTGGGTCGTGGCCGGGGGAAACCAGCCCTGGTAACCGGCGTTGTGAATCGTCAGCACCGCTCCGGCGCCGCTCAGCATGGGGTCAAAGTTGTAAAGGGTGCGCAGATAGACGGGAATCAGCGCCGCCTGCCAGTCGTGGACGTGGAAGATCTGGGGCACGCCAAGCTGCTTTGTGGCCTCCAGCACCGCCCGGCAAAACAGGCCAAAGCGCTCCCAGTTGTTGGGGTATTCGCCCTCTTTGGTGGCGTAAAGCTCCTGCCGGTCGAAGAGATCGGGACAATCCACAAAGTAGTACTGCACCCCCTCGCGCTTGCCCCCGTCCACAATGCCCACAAACCGGTTGTAGTACTCAAAGGGAATGGTGATGGAGCGGACAGCGTACTTCCACTCGCCCTGGATATGCGGCCTCACCCTGGCGTAGAGCGGCAGATAAACGGTAACCTCATGGCCCAGCTTGACCAGCTCCGGGGGCAGCGCTCCCACCACGTCGGCCAGCCCTCCGGTCTTGGCAAAGGGAACGCACTCCGAGGCGGCAAAAACAATATGCATGATGGCATCTTTCCAGCCAGCGCGGAAGAATGGCAACTCTCAAGCGCAACGCGCGGCCAAAAGAAAAGTCTACTACGGCGCTGTTTCAGAGCAGTTGGCGACGAAGGGTACGAGCTTTAGCTGGAGGCTACTGGCTTCTGGATGAAGACTACGGATTTTAGCTGAAGGGTACGGGCTTTAGCCCGTACATAAACACCCTCAGGTGGCCACCCATAAGTCTCGAAAATCGCCTTAAACCATAAGGAACTGTGCCCTGTTCATCGCGGCTTTTCGCGATGAGCGGGTCTTCCGGCCATGCCACCGGCGGGCAAAGCACCCTTGACGAGCCTGGGAACTGGGCGCCCCCGGCGCCTCACTGTTGAACACCTGCGGGCGCGTGGACCCCGCTAACTCCGCTATCCTTCTGTCTTTCGCTGACTCGCTGACTTGCCGACCCCGCCAGCGAGCCTTTGCAAAGAATTACCCCTCTCCGGCGCACAATACTAGACAGATGAAATGCGCTGAAAATCTCGCGAACCTGGCCCCATCGGCCATGAATTCTGCTCCACAGCTCCATTCCGGCGTACTCAAATTCGCAAAAAAAGTTTTTCTCCTGTACGCCAGTAAAAGCCACTTAAACTACTTAATTTCATAAGCTTGCAGACACTCACCAAGGGCTTTTACAGCGGCTGTATGGCTGTACGGCTTTCATAAGATGCACATTCTACAAGAGTTGCATTTTCCCCTGTTCGCGCACCAATCAACTTTCTGCGCGATGAAGAGGTCCGCCGTCTACTGCCTTACCACTGAGCCGCCCTTCATCACAAAACTCACATGCTCCACATCGGTAATGTCCTGGAGCGGGTTGCCTGGAACGGCGACGATGTCTGCAAAGTAGCCGGGCTTGAGCAGGCCGATCTGCCCCTGCCATCCCAGCACTTTTGCGCCCTCCATCATGTCGGCTTGCAAGACGGCCAGCGGCTTCATACCGTAGCGAACCATCAGCTCCATCTCCACGGCCTGGGTGCCGTGCGGAAAGGAACCAACATCCGAACCCACCGCAAAGGGAATGCCGGCGGCAACCTGTTTCTTGAACTCGCGAATCTTGTATTCGAGCATGGCATGCTCGCGCGCGGCCACGTCAGGCGAGGCGGCATGTTCCGCAAAGTATTTGAAGATGGCGAAGGTGGGCAGTGCGGGAATATCTTTCTCCCGCATCAGGCGCATGGTTTCATCGCTCAGTTGCGTAGCGTGGTCCATGGAGGCCACGCCGGCCTCTGCCGCATAGAGCGTCCCCGGCTCACCCTGTGCGTGGACGCCGATGGTGGTGCCCAGGCGGCGCGCTTCCTCAACGGCGGCGACCAGTTGCGCCTCAGTGTATTGGTAGGGCGTGTGCAGAACGCCATCGATCATTTTGTCCGGCCCAGTCTCGTAAATTTTTACGAAATCCGCCCCCTCCTTGTGCTGTTCGCGAATCACTTCCACAAGCTGCTCGCTGCTGTTGGCGTAATCTGCGTTCGACGGCACATGCGCGGCGGGGTTGAAGCGATTGGCGTCCTCGTGGCCGCCCAGAATATCGATGGCATTGCCGCTAACCCTCATGCGTGGTCCCAGGATGAGTCCATGGTCGATGGCGTTGCGCACCGCCGTGTCTGCCGAGCCCGCGCCTTCGGTGCCCATGTCGCGCTCGGCGGTGAAGCCGGCCATCAGGTCTGCCTTGGCGGCCTGCTCGGCGAGGATGGTGCGCCAGGGAACCGACTCCTCCACCGTTTGCAGGTCTTCCGCGCCGGGATGCAAAAACAGATGCACATGCGCGTCAATCAGGCCGGGGAGCAGCGTTACGTCGCCCAAGTCGATGACCTTGGCTCCCTGCGGATGTTCCACCGACGTACCCACCGCGCGAATGCGCTCGCCCTCCACCAGAATCTCACCCGGCTGGAGCATGGTTCCGGCATCCACCTGGAGCAGCCGCGCAGCATGGAGAACGATGGGCGTGCCGGCCGGTTGCTGGGCGGCGGCTGCCAAGGCCGCAAAAGCAATACATACACAAACTGGAATGAGGCAAAGACGTTCAAGGATTTTCGGCATGGATACGACTATGCCGCATCCGGCCGGGCTTGTCGAGCCTTGCGCAGGCAGCGGTTTGCGCCGGGGTTACAACCTGCTTGCGCAGGAGTTATGATTCCCTGCATGAAAACCAAACTCCGCTGGGGAGTACTCAGCACCGCAGATATCGGCCTGAAAAAGGTTCTTCCCGGAATGCAGAAGAGCTCCTATTGCAGCATCGACGCCATTGCCTCCCGTGACCTTGGCAAGGCCCGTAAGGCGGCGGATTCTCTTGGCATTCCCAAGGCTTACGGCTCCTATGAGGAGCTGCTCGCCGATCCCAATATCGACGCCATCTATAATCCGCTTCCCAATCAGCTTCACGTTCCATGGACCATCAAGGCAGCCGAGGCCGGCAAGCATGTGCTCTGCGAAAAGCCCTTCAGTCTGACCGTGGCCGAGGCCAGGAGCGTGCTTGCCGTGCAGGAGCGCACCGGCGTCAAAATCGGCGAGGCTTTCATGGTCAACTGCCACCCGCAGTGGCAGCGCGTGCGCGCGCTCATCAAGGAAGGCCGCATCGGCGAGATCCGCTCCATCGCCGGCTATTTCAGCTACTTCAACACTGACCCCACCAACATCCGCAACCAGCCCGACTCCGGCGGCGGCGCCAACTACGACATCGGCTGCTACCTCATCCACTGCTCACGCCTGGTTTACGGGCAGGAGCCCACCCGTGTGGTGGCCACCATCGACCGCGATCCGCAACTGCATGTTGACCGGCTCAACTCGGCGATTCTCGATTTTCCTGCCGGCCCATCGGTCTTTACCTGCGGCACACAAGTTGTGCCCTACCAGCGGATGCACTTTGTGGGCACGCGCGGGCGCATCGAGGTCGAGATACCCTTCAACGCGCCTCTGGACGCGCCCACCCGCATCTTCATCGACGGAGAAGGCGACATCTTCGGCAAAGGCATTGTAACGGAGACCATTCCCACCTGCGACCAGTACACACTACAGGGCGACGTCTTCTCCAAGGCGATTCTGGAAGGCGCGGAAATGCCAGTCCCGCTTGAAGACGCCGTGAAGAATATGGCAGTGATCGAGGCCGTCTTCAACTCGGCCAAGTCGGGCAAATGGGAAACGCCGCAAGCCTGATCGAGGTCAGTACGCACCGATCCCGGTGAGGCTGTGGCCAAGAATGAGGGCATGGATGTCGTGCGTGCCCTCATAGGTCTTTACCGATTCCAGGTTCATCATGTGGCGCATGATCGGGTAGTCTTCCGTAATGCCGTTTGCGCCCAGAATGTCGCGCGCCAGCCGAGCGCACTCCAGGGCCATCCACACGTTATTGCGCTTGGCCATGGAGATGTGCTGGTGGCCTTCCTTGCCCTGATCCTTTAACCGGCCCACATGCAATGAGAGCAGTTGGCCTTTGGAAATTTCGCTGGCCATCCACACCAGTTTTTCCTGGATAAGCTGGTGGCTGGCGATGGGCTGGTTGCGAAACTGCTTGCGGGTTTTGGCGTATTGCAGCGCCGTGTCGTAGCAGCTCATGGCCGCGCCCAGCGCACCCCAACTGATGCCGTACCGGGCCTGGTTTAGGCACATCAGCGGGCTCTTCAGTCCACCGCTGCCGGGCAACAGGCTGCTTGCGGGCACATGAACATCCTGTAGTGACAGGCCGCTGGTGATAGAGGCACGCAAGCTCCACTTGCCGTGGATCTCGTCGGCGGTAAACCCCGGCCGGTCGGTCTCCACCAGGAATCCGCGCACCCGGCCTTCTTCGTCGTCTACCCTTGCCCAGACAATGGCCACATCGGCAATGTTGCCGGAGGTGATCCACATCTTTTCGCCGTTGAGAATGTACTCACCGCCCACCTTGCGCGCGGTGGTAGTCATTCCTCCGGGATTCGACCCGAAGCCGGGCTCGGTCAACCCAAAGCAGCCCAGCTTTTCGCCGCTGGCCAGCCCCGGCAGCCAGGTATTCTTCTGCTCGTCGGAGCCAAAGGTATAGATGGGATACATCACCAGCGCCGACTGCACGCTCACAAAGCTGCGTAGTCCGCTGTCGCCGCGCTCCAGCTCCTGCATCACCAGCCCGTACTCCACGTTGGACATGCCGGCGCAGCCGTAGCCCTCCAGATTCGCGCCGAAAAAGCCCAGCTCGCCCATCATGGGCACCAGTTCGCGCGGAAAGCGCTCAGTGCGGAAGCACTCCTCGATGATGGGGATCAGGTTGTCCTCGACAAAGTCGCGGGTGGTTTTGCGCACGAGCAGTTCGTCTTCAGTCAAGCTGGGGTCGAGGTGGAGAAAGTCAAAGCCTTGAAATTTGAAACCCATGATTGCACCTTCTGCCCGGATGGAAATCCGGGACAGGCAAGGCTAGCAGATGGGGAGGGACTCCAGCTACCCGGTTCTTACTCTTAGGCCGCTGATTACCGAACCCTACTCCAGAAACTCGCGCACAAAGCCGTTCTGGCTGGTCACAAGCTCGTGCAGTGAGCCATCGAAGATCAGTCGGCCTTCTTCCAGCATCAGGAAGGTCGTGAAAGGCTCGCTCTCTCCTTGGGGCAACGGGACCATACGGCCCAGCTCCGTGTCGAAGCGGTGGCTGCACAGCGTAAAGGCGTCTTGCAGGCGGTGCGTCACCAGCAGTGAAGGTGTGTGATGCACGTCGCGTTCTTTGACGATCAGCTCAATGATGGTGGTGGAGGTGACCGGGTCCAGGCCGCCGGTGGGCGAGTCATAAAGCAGCAGCTCCGGCTGGCGGATAAAGGCGCGCGCAATGGCCACGCGGCGGCGCATTCCGCCCGATAGGCTGGCGGGATAGAGGCTGAAAGTCTCCTCCAGTTCTACAAAGCGCAGCGCCTCGCGCACGCGGCTGTCAATCTCCTCGTCGGGAACCCGCTCCTGGATAAGCTGGTAAGCCACGTTGTCGCGCACCGTGAGCGAGTCAAAGAGCGCGCCCTCCTGGAAAACCATCCCGGTGCGCGTGCGCAGCCGGAAAAGCTCTTCTTCAGGCATTTTGGATATATCTTCGCCAAACAGCACCACGCTGCCCCGATCAGGCCGAAGCAGTCCGTTGATCAGCTTGAGCAGAACGCTTTTGCCCACGCCGGCTGGCCCCAGCAGGATGCGTGTCTCGCCCGGAGCTACGGAAAAGCTGACATCGTCAAGCACCGGCGGGCCGTCGAAGGCGATCGAGACATTGCGCAGCGACACGATGGGGTCAGTGTTTCCTGAGGCCGCCGGCTCCAGACCTCCACGCGCGGAATCGGGCATCGCATTCATCGGAAGAGCTCGATCATCAACTGGCTGATGAGAAAGTCCACAAAGATGATGAGCACTGAGGAGGTAACCACTGCCTTGATGGTGGAGCGGCCCACACCCTCGGTTCCACCAGTGGTCTTCATGCCATAAAAGCAGCCGATCGAGGCGATGATGTAGCCGAAGAAGAGCGGCTTCACTAGTCCCTGCAGAACGTCGGGATAGCGCAGAAACTCCCAGGCCATGGAGAAGTACTGGGTGGCATTCTGGTGGTTCATGAAGACGGTAACCGCTGCACCGCCCAGGATGCCGAAGGCATTGGCTACGATGGTAAGAAAAAAAAGCATGGTAACGCAGGCAAAGATGCGCGGAGTGACCAGCTTGCGAAGCGGGTCCACGCCCAGCGCACGCATGGCGTCAATCTGCTCGGTCACCACCATCGAGCCCAGTTCGCTGGCCATGGAGGAAGCGTTGCGGCCTGAGACCATGATGCCGGTCAGCACTGGGCCTAGTTCGCGGATCATCGACATGCTCACAAAGCGCCCGGTGACGGCGGTTGCTCCGAACTGGGCCAGCGTGGCTGCCGATTGCAGCGCCAGCACTCCACCGGTAAAGAAACCGGCCAGAATGACGATGGAAACCGAGCCAACGCCGATAATATCGGACTGAATCAGAAACTCCGGCCAATAGATGGGAGGGCGCCACAGGTTCAGAAAGGCACGATAAGCAAACCAGGAAAAATCCTGGACGGTGAGCACGATATGTTTGGCGGTTCTATCGATCGTGTCAATCGCCATAGGGTTCGCCAGTGAGGGGAGGAGGAGTTTACGCCGCTCTCCTCGACAGGATAGCGCATGAGGCCGCGCCGCACGGTCTTCACGGTAAACTGGGATCTGAAAGCGAGCGCACTGTGACCCCTGACGCGGCAGAAAAGCTGGATAGGTTCTTTTGCGCCTTCCACACCGGCGTCCGACCGCTTTTGCTGCTGGACTACGACGGCACGCTGGCGCCCTTCCGTCTGGACCGCTTCAAGGCGCGTCCCTGGGCAGGGGTGCGTGAGCTGTTGCAGAGCGTTCAGCGCCAGGCACAGACGCGGATGGCCATCATCACCGGCCGCCCGGCTGCCGAAATCGCCCCCATGTTGCAGCTCGATCCGCCGCTTGAGGTCTGGGGGCTGCACGGAGCGGAGCGTCTCTATCCGGACGGACGGAAGGAGCTGGAACAGGCTCCGCCTGCAACCCAGGCCAAACTGGAAGCGCTGCGTTCGCAGCTCAAGCGCGACAGCCTGGGCGGGCTCTTTGAAGACAAGGCCAATGCGGTGGTGATGCACTGGCGCGGCGCTTCGCCAACCAATGCGAAGCTGATCGAGCAGCGGACCCGCGCTCTCTTTGAGCCGCTGGCCCGGCTGGATGGGCTGAGGTTGCTGGAGTTCGAGGCCGGGCTGGAGCTGCGCGCGGGGCGCGACAAGGGAGGCGCTGTGGAGGCCATCCTGAAAGAGCACGGAGCCGGGAGCCCATCCGCGTACCTGGGCGACGACCTCACCGACGAGGCTGCCTTTCGCTCCATCAAAGGCCGCGGACTGAGCTTGCTGGTACGCCGCGCATGGCGCAAGACAGAGGCCGACATTTGGCTGCGCCCACCGCAAGAATTGAGAGGCTTTCTGGCCAGATGGGAGCAAGCCGCAAGAGCAGGAAGCCTATATCCAAGGCAAAACAGCGCTCCTTAATGATGCAAGCCTCGTCCTGCGGCCACGGCAGAACGAGGCTTGCGCAGCAAAGCTATTGCTTCAGTTGCAGGTTGTCACGATAAGGCCGCCCGGCCCTGTAGAGTTCGAGCTTTTCATTCAGCGATGCGGCCAGGCCTGGATTGTTCATCTTCTCCGCCAGTTGTTCCGCGTCATGCGTCGCTTCGATCGCTTCTTCGAACCTACTGTTAGCCGCATAGGCAATAGCAAGAGTATCCAGGCTTATTGGATCTGCGCCTTTTGTTACTTCCACAGCTCGCTCGGCCAGCTTGATCGCTTCGTTTCCGTCGCGGAAGGAAGCCGCGGGGCTGGCCGCCAGGGCATGCGCCGCATCGCGCAGGGCTATGAGTTGATTCGGATCCAAGTCGAGCGCCTTGCGCCACTCGACAATGGCATTCTGAACATCTCCATGACTGTAGTAAATGGCCGTGCCCAGATAAGCATGCGCATCAGCCGAATCCGGCTTGCTAGCCACCGCGTCTTTAAACTGCGAGGCCGCATCTTCTGGCTTGCCGCCTGCCAGCAGAATGCAGCCAAGATTGATGTGGGCGTCGGCAAAATCAGGCTTTGCTTTCACGGCCAACTCAAAGTGCTGTGCTGCCTCCTCCAGCCGTCCTGTTTGCATCAGAGCCTGACCAAGATTGTTTTGCAGATCGGCGGAGTCGGGATAAACGTCCTCGATCTTCTCAAATTGCGTGATCGCATCATCGGGCCGTCCAACCGCCATCAGCGCCACGCCCAAGCTGTTATAGACCTCGTGAAACTGCGGGTTAATGGCAAGCCCCTTCTCGTAGTAAGGAATCGCTTCTTCATTACGGCCGGCCTTTGCAAGCGCGGACCCCAGGTTGCTTTCAATCCGGTCGTTCTCGGGATACTCCGCGGCCAGCTTCTTCAAGTCGGCGATTGCCGCTGTCAGATCCCCCTTCTGCCCTTCCTCCATGGCGATGTCGAACTTGTTATACATGTCCACAGCAGGCGTGCTGATTTTGAGCAAGCCGCCGGGGGGAATGTTCACAAACTCGGGAAGGTTGACGGCGCGGTTTGCCGCCGTCGAGTTATCGATCAGAATTGCCGGGCTGTCGTTGCCGTCCTTGTCAATATGGGTGATATACATCTGCGTGTAGACTGAGCGCGCCTTGGAAGAAAACACCAGCCATCTACCGTTGGGTGAAAAGCTGTGCCAGGAGTTCATCCGCGAGGTGTTGGCATGCAGGCGGCGCGCCACGCCTCCCTGGAAGGGCACAATGTATAACTCGCTGTCGGGCCGCATCAACTGGCCGTTGCGGTTCTTTACAAAGACAATCCAGCGCCCATCGGGCGAGACTTTCGGGAAGTTGTTGCTCATGCCGTTGTTTGACGCGCCTACGATAGGCACCGCGCGCCCGCCCTTGCCGCCGTTGAAAGGAATGCGATAGAGGTCGTACTTTACCTGGACCTCGTTTGGATCATTGGCATATTTGGCCATCTTTCCATCCGCAGGATAGGGGTCAACCGCTTTGGCCCGTGCAAAAACAATGTACTTGCCGTCGGGGCTCCAGACGCCATCGGTCTGCACGTAGCGCGGGTCGTCCGCGCCCGGCAGCAGGTGCCGCTCCTTGGTTGCGCGGCTGTACCAGGACAGTACTCCGCGGGTTGGGTAAAAGACCTGGAGGAATCGGTAGTCTTTGAAGTTGTTGACATAGAAGTTGTTCTTCGGCGCCTGGTCTGCGCTGCTGGCCGTATTGATGGCATATTGCCCATCCGGCGAAACTTGCGACATGAACGCAACGCGATTCAACTTGTACTGCATGTCGTGCGACGGGTTCCAGGAGACCATGTCCTGGTCGCGAATCACTGTCTGCGGCTTGACGCTCACTAGCGCATACAGTCCCTTGTCGTTCTGCGGCCCGTCCATATCAATGCCCATGGTTTTGCCGTCGCGCGAGAAGGAGTGGCAGTTGGCGCAGGTATGCATGTTTTCAAGCACTACGCGGCTTGCAGGCTTTGAAAGATCGCGCAAGCGCCACTTGATGAGCGGCACCGCGCTCGAATCCAGCGGCTTGATGATGCCTTGCTCGGTTTGCGATGGCATCAGGGGCACGTCGCGATAGAAAATCTGCCCGTCCACCGGATCGCTCGATGTATGAATTCTTACCAGGCCCTGCGACACTTCGTCGACCGCATTCTGGCCTACTCCCGTGACCGTTACCGTCGCCGGGCCGGCCACTGAGTGCTTCTTGATAGCTGCCCATGTAGAGGCGTCTGGAATCCAGGTGTGCGAGGAGGCTTGCTCGGGCGATAGCCTTGGTAATTCATTGGTGGAGGAGATGCAAAGTGGGTCGATCTCTCCAATTTTGGGCGCCTCGCCCGCGGACTGAGCGTGGATTGCAGGCGAGCCATCGGCGAACCTCACATCAATACGCCATCTGCTTGCGTCTTTCGACGCATCGTGCCAGATAAATGTGGGAGAAGTAATTTCAGGCGGGAAGATGGAGCCCTGCAAAGGATAATCGATGGTGATTGCAGCCAGCTGTGGGCTGCTCACTGAGCTTTGACTCGCAGTGACGGAGACCGTCCACACCGCCAACACCGCAAGGCTCGCCAGGGCAATGACGAACGCGAAGCGTCTCATGATTTGACCTCGAACCTATGGTATCTCCGTTGAAAATCGCGATCAAGAATATTGTCTCCTAGGCCATATCGCGCTTCGGTCCGGAATATGTGTTCATTTGGACGATGCTTTGCGCCGATGAGTTTCAGTTCGCGAATCGAGGTTGAGAGCTTGAGAGAAGTTTAAGCAGAGGAACAATTTGCAGATAGGAATACTGAACCGCTACCATGCTCAAGACCGCCTGCCGGCTCTGAAGGAGTTATCAGTTCTGCCGGGGGCGCCGAGAAATTTAGATTGCGGGAGAGATGAAGATGGCGCACGACATAAAGGCAAGCAGGCGCGGTTTTCTCAAGATGGGAGCAGCGGCTGTACTCGTTCCCGCTCTCAGTTCCGGTGCGGAAACAGGCGCAAGCCCGCTTACCCAATCTGGAAGGGTCTCTTCCGCGAGCCCGCACGCCGCGGGCAGTGCGCGACTGGTGGATTGGGTCAATCCGATGCAGGGTACGGATTCCTCATCTCTCTTTTCGCGCGGCAATACGCTGCCCATCGTGGCTGTGCCTTTCGCCATGGCCCACTGGACACTCGAATCCAGTGAGCGGGAATCCTGGTTCTTTCAACCCCACGATGAGCGCCTGCAAGGCATTCGCTGCACCCACCAACTGAGCCCCTGGGTGGGCGATTATGGCCAGGCAACTTTTCTCCCCTTCAGCGGAGAAGACTCGCCGGAACCCTCAGAGCGCGCATCTTCCTATCGTCCCGACGAACTCAAGATCGCGCCGCACTCGCTCAGCGTGCGCCTCATGCGCTCCCGCTGCCTGCTTGAGCTGGCCCCCACGGAGCGGTCTTCAGTGATGCGCTTTACCTTTGACGAGTCCTGTGCGGCGGGTGTTTTCATTGACCTGCCCGGCGAAGACGCCGAGGCGCATCTCGACACGGACGGCCAAACCATTACCGTGCTCACCAGGGCAAACAACGGCGGAGTGCCCGCCGGCTTCGCCGCCTATTACGCGATACGCTGCGATGCAAGGATTACGCAATTCGACGTAAAGCAGTTGAAGGGCCGCCGCGTAGCCGTTGTGCGTTTTGCCGCGCAGGCCGCAAAGCCGGTCACATTGCGTGTGGGCACTTCGTTCATCTCCTTCGAGCAAGCGGCGCACAACCTCAAGCGTGAACTGGCTGACAAGCCCTTCCAGCAGGTGAAGGATGAAGCCGCAGCAGTCTGGGAAGAGGCGCTGGGCAGGGTGCACATTGAAGGCGCAACCGAGGCGCAGCGCAGGATTTTCTACTCCAGCCTCTATCGCGGCTTGCTGTTTCCGCGCATCTGGCATGAGCTGAACGCACAGGGGAACACCGTCCACATGAGCGCTTTTAGTGGCAAGGTGGAGCCGGGTGTGATGTATGCGGACCACGGCTACTGGGACGACTACCGTGCCTGGTATCCCATGATGTCGCTGCTCTTTCCTGAGCGATTGGGGCAGATTCTGGAAGGCTGGGTCAACGCATACAAAGAAGGCGGCTGGTTTCCCCAGTTCCCCTGTCCCGGCTATCGGAGTTTGATGACCGGAAGTCCCATCGACTTCGTTTTTGGCGATGCGGCGGCCAAAGGCATTAAAGGCTTCGATCTGGAGGCGGCCTATCGTGGATTGAAGAAACATGCCACGCAGCCGGTTCCTCCAGAGTTGGGCTATGGGCGTCCCGCGGTGGAGGAGTACGAGAAGCTCGGCTATATTCCCAATGAACTGGTTGTGGGCGCGGTGGCGGAGACGCTGGACTCAGCCTATGGGGACTTTTGCATTGCCCAGGTGGCTCGGGCCGCTGGGATGCAGGAAGACGCTGCGATCTTTGAGAAGCGCTCGCACAATTGGCGGAATATCTTCGATGCCAAGACGCGCTTCCTGCGCGGTAAGCTGGCCAGCGGCGAGTGGCTTGAGCCCTTCGATCCGCACACCTGGGGCGGACCATACGTTGAAGGCGCGGCCTGGCAATACCGCTTCTCCGTGCCCTTCGATCCGCAGGGACTGATGGAGGCCATGGGCGGCAAGGCCGCTTTCATCTCAGCTCTGGAAGAGATGCTCAGCCAGCCTCCGGTCTTTCATGTGGGCAGCTACGGGCGCGAGATTCACGAGATGTCTGAGATGGCAGCAGTCGATTTCGGGCAGTATGCACACTCCAACCAACCCGTCCATCATGTGCTTTACATGTTCACAATGGCTGGCCGCCGCGACCGCACGCAGTATTGGGTTCATCGCGTGCTCAACGAACTCTACAGCCCCCAGAACTTCTGCGGCGACGAGGACACCGGCTCCATGGGCGCATGGTATGTGTTGAGCTCGCTGGGAATCTTTTCCATGTGCCCCGGCAAGCCAGAGTGGGTGCTGGGAGCGCCGCTCTTCGAACGTGCCGAGATTCGCTTGCCCGGCGGCCCGGAGATTCGCATCACGGCGCATGCCAAGCCGGGCGCATTCTTCAATCGAGTCACGCTGAATAGCGTCGAGTTTAAGGGATTCGCCATCCCGCACGAGGCACTTGTAAAAGGGGCGCGGCTGGAATTCTCGGCAACCTAAGCGACAAGTCTGTTCCGCCGAGTCCTGCTCAGTATCCGCTAGCCACCAGCCAGTCCTCGGTCAAAATCATCTCCGGTTTCTTCTCGGCCAGCATCTGCGCGTGGGCCAGCTTCACCAGTACATCGGCCTCCACGTTCATGGGAGCGCCAATGGCAAGCGTGTGCAGGTTGGTCCGCCAGTAGGTCAGCGGCAGAATGGCAATGGTGATGGCCTCGCCGTCGAAGTCCGCGATGGTCAGGCTGATGCCCTCCACAGCTACCGAGCCTTTATGCACCATCCACGGATGCACCTTCTCCGGCACTTTGACCTTGAGCGTCCAGTCCGTGGTTTCCTTGCTGAACTCCGGGCTGGCGGGCGAAATCACCGGCTCAAGCGAGAGCAGGCTTCCGCATCCGTCTACGTGCCCCTGCACAATGTGACCGCCCAGCGGACTGCCTGCGGCGGTGGGCAGTTCCAGGTTGACCTTGGCGCCCGGCGCCAGTGCTCCCAGCGAGGTGCGATCCAGCGTCTCCTGCGCCAGGTCGGCGTGAAAGAGCGTGGGGTCAACATCCAGCGCCGTCAGGCAAACGCCGGAGACGCCCAGCGAGTCGCCCTCGCGCAACCGCCCTGCCAGGCCCTGAGCCTCGACCGTGATGCGACGCACTCCGCCGTTGCTCTCCAACCCGACCAGGGTTCCCGTCTGTTCAATGATGCCGGTAAACATGGTACTAGTGTACGAGAAGCGCATCTCCGCAGTCAGCTTTGCCCCGTGACACAGGCAAATCCGCGTCAGCGGAAGCGGCGTGTGGCCTTCACTACCATCGAGAAGACGCCCGACTCGTCGCGCGCCACCAGAAGGGAGACATGGCGGTTGATTGCGATCTCCGCCTGCAACAACTGCTGCCCAGTGGTATTTACGTTGGTGGCATAGGTGAAGGTGACGTTGCGGCCCAACTGCTCCTCCACGATAATGCGCGAGGTGGAGTTGCCCAGGGTACCGAGGTAGTTGGGGTCCACCTTCACCGAGCCCGCGCCGAAGAGCCGTTGCACGCGGCTGCTCACCGTGGCATTCAGCGCGCCGCCCAACAGCGCATCGGTCGTGGGATTGGCGCCGGACTGCATCTGCTGCTGGGTATAGAGGCGCTGCTGGTTCTCTGTGCGTCCCAGGGCCAGCAGGGCCACCACGTCGGCCTCCGGCAGCGGCGGATCGCTGTGGTAAGTAACGGCTAGCTTGCCGGGGGGCCCGTGCAGGCCGAGGGTAATGTCGTAATCCTGTACGCGCGCGGAGGCGTTCAGGTCGATGGTGGGCTCAATGCGCACCGGGTTGGTGAAGTTGACGTCTCCGCGCTGCAACTCGTAGCGGGTTCCGGCGATGAGGGCGTTACCCTCGGTGATGGAGATGCGCCCCAGCAGGGAAGGCGAGGCGATGGTGCCGCGCAGGCGCAGGTCAATGTCGCCGGCCAGCTTGGCATAGGCGTTCTGGAAGTTCAACTGCGGCGAGGAGCCTATATGCACGTCCAGGCGGATGTGGTTCGAGGGCGAATTGGGGGGCGCGATCGTTTCCACTGCGCTAGCCTGGGCAACCAGGGCTGCCATATCCAGGTCGGGGCTGATGGTAAAGCGGGTGATGACTACGTTGCCGCTCAGCAGCAGGTTGTTTTGCGTCCCTCGCAGGCGCAGCGCTGCATCTGCCAGAGAACTCACCCCCTCTGGATAGCGAATGCGAATTCCATTGCCGCTGACCGCCAGGTCGGCATAGATGCCGTTCTGGTATGCCAGGTAACCGCCCACGCTGAGCAGCCCGCCGCCGCTCAGCGCCGTCAGCGACTTCACTTCAAGCCGGTTCTGGTTGAACACCAGCGTCCCGTGCAACTGGCTCAGGCCGTTTGGCATGTCACCCAGGGCCAGCGACCCGTTCTGAAAGTCGACGCGGCCCTGCAAGCCGGGGTTCTGCAGTGTCCCGTGCGCCTCCAGCTGGAAAGTACTGGTTCCGCTGGCGGTCAGGTCGGGGTCCAGCGTCTCGGCCACCTTCAGATTGATGGTGCCGTTGACGCCAAAATCCAGTTGCCGCTGGCGATTCAGCACCAGGCTACCCTGGGCGCGGAGGTCGGTCGCCTCGCCGGTGATATGCACCGGGTCGAGGTTGACGCGGGCATCGGCCAGGGTTGCATGCACGCCGCCATCGCTGCGCAGATGCACGCCGGCAACGGTCGCCGTCAACTCCGGCAGGCGGGCTTCGCCATGCAGCTTTTCCGGTTGAGCCAGTGGGCCTACCAGGGTAACCGTGCCTGCCAGCGAGGACTCCCCGTTGAGTCCTGTAACGTGCGCCAACTTGAGCAGGGCGCCAATGTCGAAGTGCGAAAACTCGAGTCGGGCCTGGGTCTCATATTCGCCGCCCAGAGAGGTCTGGCCGTGCAGTTTGATTGCCGCGGCCTCCAGCCGGGAGGTCATGTCGTAGGTTGCGGTCCGGTTGGCTGTGTGGGCTACAAGGTCCAGGCCGCCAAGAACCTCCCCGTTCTCGGCCAGGTTGGAAAGCGTTGCGTGGGCCTCCAGGCGCGGGTCGTTGAGCGTACCTGAACCGCCCAATGAAAATCCCAGCTTGCCGCCGGCCTGCAAACCATGATTGCCAAGACTCTGCAGGCGGGAGATGTCGATGCCAGCGCCCGTGGCGTTCAACTGGAAGTGGCCGGTTTGGATGCCATAGCTGCCGCTGGCCGAGACTTTGCCCGCTGGCGCGCTGGCCGTCACTGAGGTCAGCTTCAGAACCTGGCCGGCAATCGTTCCCTGGGCGCGAATGCGTTTGATCGGTTCACCCAGTACGCTGCCGCCGTCCAGTTCTGCCCACCCCGATCCGTCCAGGTCTCTGATCGGTCCATCGATATCGGCTTGTGCGTCCAGCGTTCCCGTCACCGGCAGCTTCTGGCCAAGCAGCGGTAAAAGTTGATCCACACCTACCTTGGCGGCGCGCAGGTGTAAACGCAGAGAAGAGCTGGAATTGAATATCGGCGCTGGGGCTTTTCCGTGCAGTGTATTGTCTGTAGCCGCAACCAGACTCCCATTGAGCACTATTTCTGCGTTCCCGCGCTGCAGCACTGCATGGGAAAGATCGATGCGGGTGGCCGAATAGCTGCCCGTGGCATCCACCGCATCCCAGCGAACCAATTGCGGCTGGCTGTTCTTTGCGCCGCGCATCGGCGGAATTTCCAACATAAGTTGCGTAGCCTTCAAGTTGCCGGAAAGGTGCGGACTGGCGACCGAGCCTATCCAGACGCCAAGAAAGTCCGCCTGCCCGGCCAGCGATACCGGCAGGGCCGCGGTTCCTGTTTTTCCCTCGCGGGCCAGTCCCAGGTCGCGCAGAACAGGGTTGAACTCCCAAAGATTGCGCGTATGCAACTCGACGGCCAGTGCGGACGGGCTGGTGATCGGGTAAGCGCCCAGGTGGCCATGCGCTTCCAACTGGCTGCCGGGCATACGCAACTCCAGTTTGCGCAGATCCACCGCGCCGTCGCGCTGGGTATAGGTTGCGTCGATCACCCCGCTTGCGGGAGCCTCTCCGGCGACGGCATGGTCGGGCGGGGTCATATTCAGTACGGCGCTTACAACCGTTGTTGAAGGGTCGCCGTGATTCCATGTCGCGGTTGCGGAGCCGCTCAGGCTCGCATCCATACCGAGCCGCTGGAACGGCCCTTGAGCCACCATGTCCATCACCGTATCCAGCGCCACACCTCTCAACTCAGCCTTTACCAGGCCGTTCACGGGGATGAACACAGGCGGCGGATGGTGCGGTTTTTGGAGTAGCGGCAAATTGCCAGTGGCGGCGCGTGCGCTGGATAGCGCCTCCGGCTGCATGATCGCGGCGCCCGGAATGGGGGGCAGCCAGTGGTTGAGCGCCACTTCGCCGTCCAGTTGGCCGCCCTGGCGCAGGCGCGCAACAATCGAGGTAATCACTAGCTGCGTGGGGTCGGCATGAATATGCGCATCCAGATTTACTCCTACTGCGGTCACGCTGGAGTCGATGTAGGAGCCATTGTCCACATGAATCACACCGTCGGCGCGGAACTGTCCGTCATGGCCGGCGCCGGTCAGATCCAGATGGGCAATGCCCACAGGTGCGTTCGGGTAGCCGGTCAGGGGGGCAAGTAGCATCATGTCCAACTGGCCCACGATCTTGGCTTGCCAGCGCGGATGGGCAAAGTCCTCGACTGAACCGGATATATCGAGCGTGCGGTCTTTGGCGGTATGGCTCGAGGCTGTGATGCGAAGGGAACGCAGATAAGCCGCGTTGCGCGTCAGATCCAGTGTGGCCTGCAGGAAGCCATGAACCGGCTGCGCGACCGGTGAACCGGACTTTGCTCCGGCACCACGGGAAAGATCCAGGTCGCGCGCGCCAACTTCGATGCGGTAGCTCTCAGGATTTGCATTGGCGCTCAAACCCTGCGATGAAGGCCCGCCGCCGGCACTCCCGGTGGTTTGGGCTGCGGAGGTAAGGCGCAGGGAAACGTCGCTGGCGTCAAAGTTCAGCGGGATATAACGGTTCTGAAAATCGAAGGAGGCTTCGCGATTCTCGTAGTGCAGCTCGCCCTGTTCGATTGCAACGCGCCCGGCCTTGAGATCGAAGAATGTATCCAGCGCCGATTTACGCGCTTTTTGCGGCTTGCGCGGCTGGGGCTGGTTGGTTGTGCCGTCGGGGTAAACAATCAGGTGCAGCGCGGGCCGCAGCACTTCAAGCGAACGCAGATGAATGCGCGCAGTCCAGAGGTTCAGAATGCTCACCTGTACGCGCAGCCGTTCGATCTGTGCGTAAGGCGCCTCACCCGGCCCCTCAAGCCCGTGAATCACTACGCCATCCGCTTCGGCTTCAAGGTTGAGCAGCCGCCAGTGAAAGGATGCAATCTCCACGCGTCCGCCGGTTGCGGTTTCAAGTTTCAGGACCAGTTCTTTGCGAACCAGATTCTCGAATCCCTGTGAGCTGGCCCAAAAGAAGAGGCCAATCACGGTCAAAGCCAGCAGCACCGACAGTCCTGCCACTGTCAGGGGTACGTGGCGCAGAAAAAATCGCCGCAGACGGCTAGGCGTTGACGCCTTGGGCGGCTGGTTCGGCTCATCGGGCGGCAGCGCATCCGGATGGACGGGAAGCCTAGACTCGGGCTCGGTCATTTGCTTGCGTCCCCTTCTTTGCTCTGTGCGGTGTCTGGCGTTTCAGGGGTTTCCAGCGCGGGGTCAAGCACCTCAACCTCGCCCTGCTGGCGCAGGTTCTTCAGCCAGCCGTCGAAGAGGACATTCACTTGCCGTTGCAACAGAATCTCCTCGATGCGGGGGGCCACCTGCTCCAGTGTCGGCATCGCTTCGCCCTGAGTGTATTGCGGCAGCAACGTATTCCGGTAATAGCTCTCGATATCCTCCTGCGGGATGTGAATTCCCTGCCGGAAGCGCAGCTCGATGAAGCGCAGGATTTGCATCCGGTAGCGCAGGTAGACATCCACCCGCTCCTCGGTCAAATCGTGCGCGGTCAAAAAAGCCCTCCATCCCTGCTCCGAAGTGCAGTTCTGACGGACACATGCGGGCAATTCCTTGCGAATCTCAGCCAGCCGGGCAGCGAGTTCAGCCTGGGAAGGATCAGAAGCCTGCAAGTCCTCTTGACGAATCTGCTGCTGGATCAGGGAGCGGCTGATCAACTGTTCCAGCGCCCGCCTGGGAGTCAGAGACCCGAGGCCGGCCTGTGCTGGATCAAGGACTGAGAGCCGTATCTCCTCGTTCACATCGCTTGCCAGAATCGCCTGGTTGTTCACCACCGCCACCACACGGTCAAGCACCACGGGCGCAGCCTTCTGCGCCAGCCCCGCAACCGGGGCCGTCGTGGCTATCGTCACGCCCAGGCACAGGGCAAAACGACCTATCCAGTCGGAAGCGTACGCGTAGCGGTGGCGAGGTTGAGGCCGGCTGCTCATCAAAAGGTTTGCCCCAAGCTGAAGAAGAAATTGAAGTGGTTGGCCTGGCCCACATGCGGGTCGGACGTATAAGGCGTCAGAGAGTAATCGTAGATCACTGGGTAAATGGGCGGATTGAGGTTGTAACTGAAGTCCAGCCGGATGGGCCCAACCGGCGTATGGTAGCGCAATCCGATTCCCGGTGCGTGGGTGAAATAGTTGAAGCTGCACTCACCCTGCGGGCCAGTTGAGTTGATCGGCCCCGCCGGAGGCGTCGTAGGATCGTCTGGCGCGGTCAGATTCTTGCAGGTATCGCGGTGAGGCTGGTGGATTCTGAGTGCGCTGGCCCAGGCGTCGCCCGCATTGGCAAAGACATTGCCCATGTCGTGGAAGAGAACGAAGCTGACGGTGTTGCCCAGCCAGGGCAGGGTAGGCGGAGGCAGGCGCAACTCCGTGCTTTCGATCAGTGCGCCGGTTCCGCCGATGGGATAGCCAGTTTCGGGGTCGCGGGGTCCGGCCGCGTTGATTGAGAAGCCGCGCAGTGAGGTGGGTCCGCCGGCGTAGATCCGCTCCGGCAGGGGAATCAGCTCGCTCGCTGGCGGTCCGTAGGCTCTCTCCTGGGCGTAGCGGGTGTTGCGCGCCAGCACGAAGCGGTCTTTATCGAAGCTAAAATAGCTGGAGTTCGACACGTCCAGACGGTTGAACTCCGCTTCGGCGCCAAACGGCTTGCTTGAGAGGAAATCTTGAAAGCTGGTGTACGTGCCACGGTGCGCGTCCATGGGCGAGTCACGCGTATCGCGAATCCATGTGAAGCCGGGTCCGGCTACACGCACCGCCGTCGAGAGCTGGGTGAGCGCAAAGGGGCCTACCTGCAAGCTGTCTTCTGCCACCTTCACGCGGCGGAAGTTGTATTCATACACCAGGGTGTTGGCTTTGGAGATGGCGGACCCTTGGGTTAGAAAGTTCTCGGTCCATCTCATCCCGGCTTGCAGCCTGGAGGCGACATACGTGGTCACATCCAGGCTGTTGGCGTAGCCGCCGGAAATAGTAAGACCGAAGTTGCGATTGCCCTCAAAGTGCGGATTCTGGAAGAGGAGGTCGAACTTCTGCTCGAGCAAGCCGTAGGTGGCCTGCACAGAGGCCGACTGCTCCCGCCCGAAAAGATTATTGCGCGTCAAATCCACCAGTACGCGCGGACTCACTCCGGTCTTGCCGTTGGGATTGCAGGCGAGGCCGCTTGCAATGGCGCTGGCGCAGTTGGTTTGGGGCGTGCCGGTCTGCGCCTCAAAGCCAAAGCCGTAGGTTAGCGCCCAGCGCCGCGCCTCCACCGCCTGCAGCAGAACCGTCTTGTTGGTCTCGGCGCCGGCGGGGTTTTCTATCGCCGTATTCACCTCGTTGAAGAGGGCAAAATCGTAGAGATTGCGCTGCGTCTCCTCAAGCGCGGTTTCATTCAGCGGGTCGCCGGGATGCAGCGTAATAGCTTTCGCCACCGTATCGGGCCGGGTATAGTGCAACCCAGTCAATAGCACCTTGCGCACAAAAAGCTGTTGCCCCTCGGTAATGTGAAAAACCACATCCATCTTTGCTGAGTCTGCCTGTTCAAGTTCCTGCGTCACTTCCACCCGCACCTGGTCAAAGCCGCGGCTCAGGTAGCTGGTCAGCAGTGCGTCGCGGTCCCCGGCCAGGGATTGCGGTGACAGCAACTGCCCCGCGACTGTGTTCATTTCCGGTGTCAGGCTGGCCGCCGGAACATGATCATTTCCTTCCAGCCGTACGGAGCCCACTCTGATCTGCGTGCCTTCCTTAATGCGGTAAACCACCGTCAGCTGAGCCGCCTTGGAGCCGCCTTTCCCCGGTGCGTTTCCGATCTCTGCTGTCACCTTCACCTGTGAGAAGCCGTTGTTCCGGTAGAGCGTCTCCAGGGCGCTCACATCCGCGGCCACCAGTGCCTGGCTGTAGATGCCATGGCGGTCCAGCGTATCGGCGGCATGAACATTAAGCAGTTCTTCCAGCATGCCGGCATCGAAGTACCGGTTGCCTGCTACTGAAACCTTTTCTACCCGTCTGCGCGCTCCCAGTTCTACCTTGTACATGATCGTCACCTGGCCGGGGCTGGGTTGCCGTTGGTGTTCAACCTTCACGTCAAAGTAGCCCATTCGCTGGTAGTAGTCTCGTAAGCGGCGGTTGCCCTCATTCAGCAGATCGTCGTCCACCGTGCCTTCCTCAAAAACGGGAATCACCCTCTTGAGACGGTCCGCTTCCAGGTTGGCTCCCTCCACCAGCACCTTAACTACCGGTCCCCGGTTGGCGGTGAAGCGGTAGTCGGATTTGTAGGTGCGCGCATCGAAATGCTGAGACTCGAGCTTGATCTCCGCCTCCAGGCGGTCCTGGTGCTGGTACTGCTTCAGCACCCCGGCCAGAGCCCGGTTCACCGTGTCGTGGTCCACAAGCGAGTCGCTCTTCAAATGGGCGAGGCGGCGGAACTCCTCCACGTTCATTCCTGGGTCGCCGGTAACCTGCACCGCGCCCACCCGCGCCTGCGGGCCGCTGATCACATGGAAGGCGAAATCCACCAACTGCTCCCCTGGGTGCTCTGTGAGCGTTTGCGTGATCACCGGCTCATGGAAGCCGTTTTCAGCCATCGTCTGGCGCATCTGCACGAGCGCCCTGTCCAGTTTGGCCGGAGTAGAGCGGGTACCCGGAGCCAACTGGCTGGCGCTCAACAATTGCGTGTTCACGGTCGGACCCTTTGCTCCATTCACGGTCACTGTCCCGATAAACATGCGCGGAGTCCCAACAAAATCCAGGCCCACGCCATCCTGTTCGCGCAATCCCTCTGCCGCGATCGTCTCGAAGAGTCCGGTGGCAAATAGTTGGCGTAGGCTCTTCTTAATAAATTCCCTACTGAGAGGTTTGCCTACTTTCTGGGAAAGTTGCTTCTTCATCGGCCCCAGACGGCCCGGCGCAACTCCATGGACGGCGATGCTGCGCACCGGCAGCCCCTCCCACAGAGCCAGGGAGTCAGTGCTTTCAGTTGAAGCAGCAGGGGGGGCGGGGGCCGCGTCGGTGGAAACCGTGCTGCCAGCAGGCTTCTGGCACCAGGCGCTCAAGCAGGCAGCAACCGCGCACACCAGCAGAATGCCGCACCCGCACCGATTGCCGCATTGCCTCGCCGGCTTTGCCCTCAAGACTTTATCTCCCAGCAAATACGAAAAAACCGCCCGCCGCGCAAAAAGCAAGCAGACTAGATGACCGAAGGCGCTGCCCCTCAGGCCCTACCTCTACCCTTATACTAACGAGGAATGATGCCCGGCGCAGCAGTGCCCGGCCAGCAATCAACTTTCTAAGGAAGAGCATGCCCCGTTCCCGGCTCCCCGAGCAGTCTCCGCGACCAAAGCCCAAGGCGCCTTCGAAGGCTCTTGCCCAGCCGGCTTCGGCCGGCGTAGCGCTGCCTGCGCCCGCAGTCGAATCACTGCACGACGAGCCCAATGTCCTGGACCTTGCCCAGGCGGGCGACCACCAGGCCTTTGCCCAACTCTACTCCCTGCATAAAAAACGCATCTATTCTCTGTGTCTGCGCATGGTGGGCAATGTTGCCGAGGCTGAAGACCTGACCCAGGAGGCATTTCTTCAGTTGCACCGCAAGATTTCCACCTTTCGCGGCGACTCGGCCTTTTCTACCTGGCTGCACCGGCTGGCCGTAAACGTAGTCCTGATGCGCCTTCGCAAGAAGGGGTTGTCAGTCATTTCACTCGACGAAGCCATGGAACCAGCGCCTGAAGAAAGACCCGGACGAAGCTTTGGCGCTCCCGACCTCACTCTGGCCGGCGTCATCGACCGGATGGCTCTGCAAAATGCGGTAGCCAGTCTGCCGACTGGCTACCGCATCATTTTTGTTTTGCACGATATCGAGGGATATGAGCATAACGAAATTGCAACCATGCTCGAATGCTCGATCGGTAACAGCAAGTCCCAGTTGCACAAGGCGCGGCTGAAGCTGCGCGACGCCCTGCGCACCTATCCAAGACAGGAGGAGCGGAGATGATGGATGAACCCAGGGCGTTGAGTTGCCAGCAGTTTCAGGATATGCTGCCTGATCTGATCGCTACAGGCGAGGATATCGCCACCCACCCGCATATCCGGAGTTGCGCTCTCTGTCATGCCCTGCTCGCCGACCTGGAGACCATCGCCGAGGCCGCCCGCCAGCTCTTCCCCACCGTGGAGCCATCCGATGAACTGTGGGAACAGATCGAATTGGCCATCAAAAAAGAAGAAGCCGCAGCTGAACAGAGCTAAAGCTCCGGTTCCGATAGCGCGGTCAGTCAAAGCTGATATCTTTTTCGCGAGCTGGAGATTCCACTGGCCGAGCTGCCGTTCCGGAGTCGGATGCGCTGTGGAAATGCTCGCATCAGCAAGATCGGACCTGCTCACATTCCGTGTCAATTTGCCGATACACCTTTCGAGCAACATTGCATCCAACTGCTAGAAGTCGGAGGGATGAATCTCGTTCGCTTGCAGTTCAATCGTCCACGGTCAGGACAGATTGGGACGTTGTGTTGGCCTGGTACAGGAACCCCGTTCGGCGTTTGGCCGTAGTAGAGGATAAGGTGTACGCGGCGTATGGAAGGAAAGACAGGTGGTAAGAAGAGTCATTTCTGAAACTTTTCAAAGTCTGCGCTGTCTAATGAAGGAAAGTTGATACGAGGATACTCAATGCAAAAGCCGCCTACCATTCTGCCCCCTGACATCGCTGCATCCGAAAATGGCATTCCTGTATTACGCAGGGTCGCCGTGCTGCCGGTCAGAGACACGGTACTGTTCCCTCATGCCGTGCTGCCTTTGACGGTCGGGCGAGAGAGTTCAATCCAGTTGATAGAGTCTCTCGGCGAGGAACGCACCATTGTGGTGACCGCCCAGTTGGATCCTCGCCTCGACTCGCCTAAACCAAGCGATCTGCACACCGTGGGAACTCTGGCGACCGTTCACAAGGTTGTGCGCATGCCCAACCAGAGCCGCTTTGTCTTCACAGAAGGCACGGAGCGCGTGCGGCTGGTGCGCTACGTCCAGACAGAGCCCTTTATGATGGCCGAGGTAGAGACGCTGGCAGAAACCGAGCCCTCCCCCACCTCCAGCGTTGAAGCCCTGGTGCGCAACGTGACGGGGGCATTTCAGCAGATTGTTGCCGAGTCTCCCACGCTCTCTGACGAACTGAGAACTATTGCCAGCAATATTGAGGAACCCAGCCGCCTGGTGGACTTTGTGGCCTCATCGCTGCCATTTCTCACCACCGACGACAAGCAGCAACTGCTAGAAACTTCCGGCATTCTCGACCGGCTGGAGTTGCTCAACCAGCATCTGGCCAAGGAGATCGAGGTGCAGCAGTTGCGCGCCAAAATCCAGACCGAGGTGCAAGATCAGGTCCAGCAGTCGCAGCGAGACTACTATCTCCGCGAGCAGCTCAAGGCTATCCAGAAGGAGCTGGGCGAGCAGGACGAGGGCCAGCGAGAGGTGGATGAGCTGCGCCAGAAGATCGATGCGGCTGGAATGCCGGATGAAGTGAAGAAGGAGGCGTTGAAGGAGCTGTCGCGCTTATCCCGCATGTCTCCCATGGCCGCGGACTACTCGCTTACACGCAACTACATCGAATGGCTGGCGATGCTGCCTTGGGCCAAAAGTTCGGGTTCCAAAATCGATATCGGCAAGGCCAAGGAGATTCTGGATGAGGACCACTACGAACTGAAAAAGGTAAAAGACCGCATTCTGGATTACCTCAGCGTGCTTGAGCTGAAACCCGATATGAAGGGGCCGATCCTCTGCTTTGTGGGGCCTCCGGGCGTGGGCAAAACCAGCCTGGGCCGCTCCATTGCGCGCGCCCTGGGCCGCAAGTTCCAGCGCATCTCCCTTGGCGGCATGCACGACGAGGCGGAGATTCGCGGACATCGCCGCACTTACATCGGCGCATTGCCGGGGCAGATTATCCAGAGCATCCGCCGCGCGGAAACCAACGATCCAGTCATCATGCTTGACGAGGTGGACAAGCTGGGCCGCGACTTCCGCGGCGATCCTGCCTCCGCGCTTTTGGAGACCCTTGACCCGGAGCAGAACTTCAGCTTCCGCGACAACTACCTTGACGTGCCCTTCGATCTCTCCAAGGTGTTGTTCATCTGCACGGCCAACATGCTTGACCCGGTGCCGCCGCCGCTGCTTGACAGAATGGAGCTGATCTTCCTGCAAGGCTATAGCGAAGAAGAGAAGATCCAGATCGCTTTCCGCTTCCTGATTCCGCGCCAGATCAAAGAAAACGGCATTACGCCGGAGCAGATTGAGTTTCCCGAGGATGCGGTCCGCTATATCGTGCGCCACTATACGCGCGAAGCTGGTGTCCGCAAGCTGGAGCAGACGATTGGCACGGTCTGCCGCAAAACGGCGCGCCGCGTCGTCGAGGGACACGAAGAAAAGCTTACCGTAACCCGCGAGACGCTCAAGGAGTTCCTGGGCGGTATCCAGGTGCGCGTGGAGACTGAAGTCGCCGAACGCGTCAAGCGTCCTGGCGTAGCCGTGGGGTTGGCATGGACGCCGGCCGGTGGAGACATCCTTTTCATCGAAGCCAATAAGATGAAGGGTAAAGGAAGCTTTACCATGACTGGCCAGATTGGCGAGGTTATGCAGGAGTCCATGCAGGCCGCGCTCACCTGGGTGCGCTCAAACGCCGCCAGCCTGGGCCTTGCCGAGGACTTTACCAAGGAGATCGACCTGCACATTCACGTTCCTGCCGGTGCAATACCCAAGGACGGCCCCTCGGCGGGAGTAACCATGGCCACGGTGCTGGCATCGCTGCTCACTGACTTGCCCGTTCGTCCTCTCACGGCCATGACCGGCGAAATCACGCTGAGCGGAAACGTACTGCCGGTGGGTGGCATCAAGGAGAAATTCCTGGCAGCGCGCCGGGCAGGGGTGCAAACCATCATCCTGCCCGCGGACAACAAACAGGATGTGGAAGAAGATCTGACTCCTGAACTGATTGGAGATGTTCAAATCCACTACGCCAGCCGCATTGAAGATGTATTAGCCGTGGCTCTTCCGCTCTTGAAGGCCCGGCCAGACACCAATCCGGTGGCTGTCGAGCAGGGCGCAAGCGCCGCAGCGTAATGTGAGCTGCGGTTCAATGGGTAATGGCTGGCTAAACTGCCGGCCATTTTCCTTAGGTGCGCCGCCGCTGGCGCATCGGTACAGCTCGGAAACCATCAGGCGGATCCGCCATTCTTCCCTCATGAAAACAAGCTCTTGCTGTTCTGAAACGGAGCAACTTCAAGGCCGGCAGCCTACTGTGAAAGACGATTTCGCCGATAAAAGTTATAGAATCCAGTGCGCCTCGGTGCGCGAAGAGTGAGGGTCATGGCGACAACATATTGTATTACTCCTTTACATCTATCTGGAAACACCACGCCGGAGCAGAACGAACGGCTCAAGCAGTCTCTCGGCGAAGCGGTGAATCTGGCCTATGCGACAGCCATCGAACAACTCGACAAGCAGAGCGCGCAAACCGTGCTGGAGGATAAAAAGCTCCAGAAAGAACTTGCAGATGCCCTAGTCGAGATCATCCAGCGCCACACGTCCAGCGACAAGTATAAGGACGAGGAGGTGGGCTCCAAGCGAACCTATCCGCCAGCCTATCGCGTGCGTCCGATAGAGGCCCAGGTCACCGAGTTGAGAAAGATGTTTCCCAGCCTTGGCGACTGCATGGAAAAATTGGGGCGCAGGCCTGTCCAGGAAGGTGCTGAAGCATGGTTTGCCATTCCACGCTGGCAGGCGCTGGCCCCCACTTACAACGAAGCTGTGGAGATCGTGCTGGGTGTTCTGGCCTCAAAGCGCAAAATCCAAAACCGCCTCATCGGTCGCCTGGGGCCAACTTATCTCCGTCAGAGTGAGCGCTCCAAGCTGGCAGAAAAGATTCTGGCCGATCAGCAGCAGGGATGCGACATTCTGGTCGTTGCGGCCCAGGCTGGAATGCTGCATCGCGGCTGCTCGGCCCGCCGCACCCGAGTCGCCATGGCGGGTAACGAATTCGGCCTCGGCGTCTATGCCTTCGTCTGCATGCTGCTCACACATCCCGAGCGCCTCTCCAGCGGCGACACGCTCATGATCGACTGCGGCGGAGACGAATACTCGGTGCGCGGCGACTATACCTTCGACCGCGTTCCCCTCTTCGACTACGATATTGCCGGCATCGAGTTCAGCGTCTTCTACGAAGACCGCGCCCGCAACCTCTGGGGAACCCCAACCGGCTTTCTCTACAAAATATCCTGATCGCGTTCCCCAGCCCCTGAATGCCGCCCGCCGCGTCTAATCGACAGGCGGTATTCTTTTAGAGCGATGCAGGTACAAGTCATTCCCTTTGGCGTTTTGAAAGACTGGCTGGGTTCCTCCCCGGCAACGGTCGAGCTGCCGTCTGGCTCCACGGTTGCTCAGTTGCTTGAGCTTCTCAGCGCAACCTGCCCCTCCGGCCAGCCCGGCCGCTGGCGGCAGAGCATCGCCGTCAGCGTCAATGCTGAGTACTCCACGGCGGGCCATGTGCTGCAAGAGGGCGACGAGGTTGGGCTGCTGCCGCCGGTCTCGGGTGGAACTGCCCCTCCGTCCAACGAGTCTGGCGAAAAGTCTGCCGGGCCGACACTGTTGTCCCTTCTTACCCGCGAGCCCATCCAGACCCAGGAACTTGTAGCCTCGGCCAAGAGCGGTGAAGACGGCGCGGTCGTGGTCTTTGACGGCATGGTGCGCGACAACTCCAGGGGCCGCCCCACCCTCTATCTCGACTACGAGGCATACGAAGAACTGGCCATCAGGCAGATGAAAGAGCTTGTCCATCAGGCCATCGGTCGCTTCGCCATCCGCGATGCATGGATTGTCCATCGCCTCGGCCGACTTCAAATCGGCGAAACCAGCGTGCTCATCGTCGTCGCATCGGCCCACCGCGCGCCAGCCTTTGAAGCATGCCGGTGGCTCATCGATACCCTCAAGAAAACCGTGCCCATCTGGAAGAAAGAGACCTTTCAGGACGGCGCAGTCTGGGCGGCGGGCGAGCCTTTTCCGGCTGAGTTCGTCGTGGAGGACTCCGATGAGACGTAGGGCATTCGCGGTGCGCCTGGCATGGTTATTTCCACTCGCGCTAGCCGCTTGCCTTCCGCCGCTTCTCCCCGCGCAGCAGATAACCCTTCATGTGGACGTCAAACTGGTCAATATCTTCGTCAATGTCACGGATGCAAGCGGAGCCATTGTCGGCGGCCTCCTCCAGGAGGACTTTGCCCTGGCCGAGGATGGCCGCCCGCAGAAGATCGCGGTCTTCGAGCGCCAGTCTGAGGTGCCTCTCCATCTCACCCTGGCTATTGACACCAGCGGCAGCGTTCACAAGGACATGAGCGAGGAGGCGGATGCGGCCCGCCGCTTTGCTCATGCAATCCTCCGCCCGCAAGACCGCATGAGCCTGCTCCAGTTCGCCACCGAGGTGCGCGAAATTACGCCCTTCACCAACAATCTCAGCCAGATCGACCACGGTCTCGGCCGGCTTCGTGGCGATTGGGCCACGGCTCTTTATGACGCCGTCATTCTCGGCTCACGCCGTCTGGGCGGCAACCAGGGACGCAAGGTGCTGGTCATCGTTTCGGACGGGGACGATACTGTCCATAACTCCACCTATGCCCAAGCCCTTGAGGCCGCCTTGCGTAACGAGGTCATGATCTACAGCATCATCGACGTACCCATCCAGGCCAGCGCGGGGCGCGACCTGGGCGGCGAGCACGCTCTCATCGCACTGGCCGAGGAAACCGGCGGAAAAAGCTTCTACGTCAACGCGGGCGGGCTCGACAAGGCTTTCCAGCAGGTCAGCGATGACCTGCGCGCTCAATACTTGCTCGGCTATTACCCCAAGAATCAGGCGCCCGGCCGCCTCTTCCACCGCGTCCAGGTCACCATCCCCCGCGCCGCCGCCCAGTCTTTCAACATCAGCCACCGCACCGGCTACTACGATGATAGGCATCTCCCGGGCAACTAACCCCCGTGCCCACCGCCAGCTTCGCGTTTAGGTACAACTAACACATAACTCTCCCATAACTCAAAACTTGTTCACTTCCCGACCAAGGGGCGTTGTGAGAACCGTGTCCCGGCACAGTACGTAGCTAGAGCATTTTCTTAAATAGTGTAGACTGGTTTTGGCGACTCTTTGCGGCGAA
>VFSW01001864.1_pt1 | contig 31921 bp, 34 predicted proteins | sample 5358111 | NCBI WGS metagenome assembly VFSW01 (sample SAMN11554181, study PRJNA540505) | mine drainage metagenome | isolation source: sediment from site ElyBrook_90M | place: USA: Ely Copper Mine, Vershire, VT | collected 2017 | reverse complement strand
ATCGCCTCAGGACCTCAACGTGCATTTATTACTCACTTGTTCAGAGCTTCCTTAGATTGAAAATCCCTAAAAACGAGATCACGTCTAGCGCATGATTGCTTATTGGCTAATGTATTTCTTGCCGCTTCTAGTCCTTGCTTCCATGCAGACTGTTGACGCGAAGTATTACGATCGCTCCTGGCTGGTGCTTTGCATCCTTTTCACATTCTTCATCGGTTTGCGCTTCCAGGTCGGGGGGGACTGGGAAAATTACCTAAATAACTTCAATGATTTCGTCGGAACATCGTTTGATGAAATATTTTCAGGGCATGGTCTGAGAAATGACCCGGGATATGCGCTGTTCGAATGGCTGTCCGCCACGCTTGGCTTGGGCATTTATGGTGTCAATGTTGCCTGCGGCGCCTTGGTGATGACGGGTGTTTATCAATTTTGTCGGCAGCAACCTCAACCCTGGCTGGCGTTCACCGTTGCAGTGCCTTATCTGATTATCGTGGTCGCGATGGGTTACACCCGTCAGAGCGCGGCTTTGGGGTTAGAGTTGATCGCACTGGTTGCGCTCTCAAATGGCCAGCTTGTGAGTTACGCGATCTGGATTCTGCTTGCGCTTACCCTACATAAGACTGCCGTGGTGCTATTGCCGCTGGCTATAGTCGCGACCAGTTACGAGAACGTATGGGTAAAAAGAATTTTCCTCGCGGCTGCGTTTCTGGCAATGTCTCTGTTGGGCGGATGGGCCATGTTCAGTAAAGAGTCTCATCTCTTGGTCGTCAACTATATCGACGCGGACATGATTTCCCAGGGTGCCACCATACGCGTAGCCATGAACGCCGTTCCCGCGGCAATCTTCCTTCTTTTTGCCAGACGATTGGCTCCGGATGTAGTCGAGCGCAGAACATGGGTCTTGCTGTCCTTGTTGGCTTTGGGGTGTATTCCCCTGCTGAACATCGCATCCACGGCGACAGACCGCATTGCGTTGTATCTAATTCCGATTCAGTTGTTTGTCTATTCACGCATTGGCGCTGCCTTGTTTTCGGAAGATTCACGTTCGCAGGCGAATCTGGTTATCGTAGTCGGATATGCAGTTGTCTTGTTCGTGTTGTTGAATTACGCAGATATTGTTTCTATTTATTGGGTGCCGTATAAAAATGCGGCCTTTCTGTGATAAATACAAATGCCAATTCGCCTTTTGCTAAATGCCGGTAGCCAACAATAGTGCTGATTGAGCAAGGAGCCGGCATTTCAGCCATGGGTCGATGATGAATGGTTTACCAGTCATCGTGAAGAGCAGGCCGCCTTTCGGAGAAATCTGGATCGCGATCAATACCACCTGGAATATATTTAACTTCCGCCGCGGTTTGATTGCTGCGCTTGGTCATGCCGGGTTTCGCGTTGTCGCCTTTGCGCCGCCGGATGAATACATTGGCAGGGTCGAGTCGTCCGGGGCGCGTTATGTGCCGATGCAACTCGATAATGCGAGCACCAATCCCTTACGGGAATTGATGACCTTGTGGCACATGGTGCGATTGCTCAAGCGTGAGCAGCCGGCGTTGCTGCTCACGTACACCCCAAAAGTGAACATCTATCTTTCACTCGCGGCCCGCGTTTGCGGGACCCCGGTGGTAGCGAATGTATCGGGCTTGGGGCGGACGTTCATTGTTGGCGGCTGGCTTACCCGCATCGCCCGGCTGATGTATCAAATCGCCTTTTCCTGGCCAGAGCGCATATTTTTCCAGAATGCCGAGGACAGAGCGATTTTTCTTGATGCCGGTCTGGCCAAGGAGAAGCGAATCGTCCTGATTCCGGGTTCCGGGGTGGATGTCTCCCGGTTTTCGCCAATGCCAAAGCTGCGGGACGGTGGCAATTTCGGTTTTTTGATGGTGGCGCGTTTGCTGTGGGACAAGGGCGTGGGCGAGTACGTGGCGGCGGCGCGGCAATTGAAGACCGAGTTTCCTGCGGTGTCTTTTCGATTGCTCGGATTTCTGGATGTCTCCAGCCCTTCCGCTGTCCCGAGAAGCGAAGTGGAGGCGTGGGAGCGCGAGGGGGCCATTGAGTATCTCGGCTATTCGGACGACACGGTGCCGATCTATGCTGACGCCGATTGCGTCGTGTTGCCGTCGTATCGGGAGGGCATGCCCAGAACACTGCTCGAGGCCGCCAGCATGGGCTTGCCAGCGATCGCTACGGATGTACCGGGTTGCCGGCAAGCCGTGGTGGATGGTGAAACCGGCTTCCTGTGCAAGGTCCGGGACGCCGCGGCGCTTGCCGAGACCATGCGCCGCATGTTGCGTTTGACCGCAGAACAACGGGCCACGATGGGCAGCGTTGCGCGGGAGAGGGTTGTCAGAGAGTTTGACGAGAAAATTGTCGTCGAGCGCTATTTGGACGTCGTGAAGGCTATATTGGATGAGCAGCGTGGCTGACTGCAGGTGAACCTAATCCTGTCTCCGCCCGGCAAGCCAGACCCCAAGCCGCGCGTGGCGCGCCACGGTCTCGCGGAACTGCGGATCGGAAACCTGGGTCGTCCACGCGCGTGCAGCGTACTGGCGAACCAGGTCGCGCAAGCGAACGGCGTAGTAAAGGGATAGCCGCGGCGAGCGCACCGGCACGCCGTATTTCAGCGCAAGCTCGGCGCGCGGCATGAATAACCGGCGCCAAAAGAGCGCGAGCTTTTCACGCGCGCCGCGGCTGCCGACGAAGGCGAGGAAGTTGGGCACGGCGCTCAGGTCGTCCGGGATTGTGTGGCTGGAGAGCAGATGCTCCAGCGCCTCGGACAGCATTTCCGGCTTTAGCGTATCGGCTCCAAGCGCCGCAACCACGTCGCCGGGCACCGCTGCACCCAGGTTATCGCGGGCGAGCCGCAGGGCGGCGGCGATGCCGCGTTCCCAACCGTGGCGGCGGCCCTGGTCGATTACGACCGGCCAGTCGAGCGCAGGGCAGGCGCGCACGATCTCGGCGATATCGCACAGGGCGCGCAGGCCGAGTAGGAACGTATGGTTGCAGGCAAGATGCGCGCAAACGTGCAGCAGTAGAAACTCCGGCGACATGAGCTGCACGTCGGCGTCCGCCAGCGTTCCCGGCGTCGCGGTGCGCCAGATCTCCTCCATCGGCGATTCATAGCCGTAGCCGCGTTCGCCAATGGTCCAATGCAGTTCGATCAGGATGCCCAGGCGTCGATGCTCGAGCGCGACGGCGTGACCAAGCTCCAGTATCGCTTCTGCCGCGCCGGACATGTCCTCTTCGGGTCCATATCCCATTCGCTGTAGCGTCGCTACGGCTTGTCCCAGTTCAGCCCGCGGTACCAGGATGTCCACATCGTCCATGGGGCGCAGGCCGATGTCGCGGTACACCAGTTCCGCCAGGTGCAGTCCTTTCAGCGCCATGAGGGGAATGTTTCTCTGCGCAAGCTCCAGCGCAATATCCCTGAAGGCGGCGCAGCGGCGCAGATTGGCAAAGGCCGTCGCGCGGCGTTCCTGGCTCAAGCGCGTGCGCATGGGTTCCGGCAGCGCCGCGAGTACGTCGCCCGCCTGCAGCGATCGATGCAGCAAGGGTGCGACACCGTGGTCGAGCGCCATGGCAATGATCTCGTCCCACGCAGGCAGGGACAGCGCCTGAACCCGGGCCGCCGTTGCCGCTGCGCCATCGGCGCCAAGAACATCGAGCAAGGTGCGAGCGGTCGGAGTCACCTGCGCATTGTGCCACGATCGGTTTGTGGCGCTTTCGGGGCCTTCGAGCCTGGTTTTGTGCTTGAGCGGGATCAGCCGGAGCTGCAAATTCGCGCGGACATTGAAGCGTGATTTTGCTCGATACCAATATCTGCATTTACATCATCAACGCCAATCCGCCGGAGGTATTGCCGCGCACGCCTTAAGTTTGGGCGCTGTGCTTGTCACTAACAACACGCGGGAGTTTGCCAGAGTCGACGGCCTGCAACTGCAAAACTGGGCGATTCAACTCTAGTCACGGCAATATCGGCCCACCAAGGGAATAGCCACCGGCGTTCCGCGCGTTGACCGGCGTGCCGATGGTGCCGAACACCTCCTTCAACGAAAACGAGCCGGTGGTGTGCAAGCCCGAGGAAGCACTGGATTGCTTCCTGCGCACGAAGATGGACGAGCTGGTGATGGGGAGTGGGTGTGGTTCCGTCGCCATGAAGGCGCCACCAGCGCCGGCTGGGCACAATTCAATGCAGCAATCGCGTTTTGCATTCTCTCTCGCTTCGTAATACATTGTAGTCATTAGAAGTCATCTCAAAAATAATTTCGCAACAGAATGATCATGCAGCCCAGTTGTACTAAGCCGGTGTAGTTTTCAAGGTGATACTCCCAGCGATGAAGCAATCTACGGAAATTACCCAGCCACGCGAACAAGCGCTCGATCTTCCAGCGGCGCACGTAGCGACGCAGGACACGCCCGTCTTGAGTTTGGGGCGCCTTGCGATTGCTCCGGTGCGGAGCGATCAGTTCAACGCCTTGCTGTTGAAGCGTCGCATCGAGTTTGTCGCTGTCATAGGCTTTATCGCCGATCAGCCGAGTCGGTCGCTCTCCAAGAAGAGATTGCTCAAGGGTAGCCTGGACAAGGGTGACTTCATGCGGCGAAGCACTTTCTGTGTGAATGGCGATAGGAAGACCATTGCGGTCCGCCACTGCCATGATCTTGGTCCCCTTGCCACGCTTGGTTTTGCCAACACCAGCGCCCCCTTTTTCGCGGCTACAAAGGTCGCGTCGATGAAACACTCCGACAGATCGAGCTTGCCCCGACTTCGCAGATCCTCCGCCAGTGCCTCCAAGACCACGCGTAGCGTGCCCGCTCGTACCCACGCCTGGAAACGCCGGTGGCAAGTCTGGTACGGCGGATACCGTTCGGGCAGATCGGCCCACGGCGCGCCGGTGCGCATTACCCAGAGCACTCCGCTGAGCACTGCTCGGGTATCGGCTGGAGGTCGGCCTCGTGCATCCTCGCGTGGCCGCAACTCCGGAAACAGGTGTTCGATGACCGTCCATTGCTCCTCGGTGAGTTCCTCGGCTCGACTCATGGCGCATCCTCTTGTGCCTGACAGATGCGCCCAAGTTAACAGAACTCATTGAACGTTAACAGATACTTCACCAACTATTTTTGAGATGCCTTCTAGCCAATCTAGGCTAACCGTGGTGGCGACTACCGCTTTGGGGATACCCGCGTCGTCTAGAACGGGAAGTGCAAATGCCAGGCCCGACTTGCCTGTCCCGCGGCTGATGACGTAGCCACCAATCGCGAATTCACGCGTTTCAACAGCCGCCTTGAAAAAATCACGGTCTGCAAGATTAATAGGGTATGCAACGGGAATTGCGGCACATATGACTTTCCCATCGGGAAGGGCTAAGAGCATGGAATTCAGGTTCCCCGCCCGCTGATGTTGCGCCGCGAGCGCCCGATTGCAGGCGTCCGACGCGACGCCGCGGCGCACCGCAGGCGACAACGCTGCAGACAATAGCGCCTGATGGGCCTGCCCGATGGTTTGCTCCTGTTCCGCGGCCAAGGCGTGCGCAGCACCGAGAACCTGTGTCCGACCGCGTATGAGGGCGTCTTCGCCGTCGCCAATGTTGTCATTGACGGTCATGCCGAGTACGACCGCAAATACGGACGAGATGAGTACGAGGACGCGTACGCGTACGCTGAGACTGGAGAACAGCTCACGCATGCTTAGTTCCGTTACAAAACGTCACTTCGCTCCAAGGATTCATCGCGGGCTGGGGCACTTTTATCGACCGGCGTGTAGACATCACATTCCTGAGCGAATATTTACTTCGCGAAGTAAAGCACTGAACCAGGGCACTATCTTTGACATTACGCAAGTACTTATAGGCTTAAATGCCCATGTCTGCTTGGACTTATACCAAATTAGGGATTTGCGGGTGCCCGGGTAGTGGAAACATCGACAAAGACAATTGAGAATGTTCCACATGCATCACGAACGCGAGAGAACAGCAACCATCAATTTTGCGAGCACACATTGACACAGGGCCGCTAAATTTCAATATCAAACGTCCGCTATCCGCTGTGCTCATTGGCCCGTTTGGGTCTATTCTGTTGAAAAAATCCGTTTTGGCCGACTGCCGAAAAATTCTAGCCCTTATAGGCGGTCGAAATCGTTTTGTACTGGGGGCCTACAATCGCACGCAGATAACGAGACGTAGAACCTATAGGCATGTTCGTAAGCGGGCAATGGACGCAATTATCCTGTGCATGCGCATCTCCAGAAAAAGTGCTGCCCGTGCAAATTCGAGTTTTTCAACAGAATAGGTCGTTTGCACACCTTGGCCACGAATTCGGTAACCAGTGGCTGTCAGAAGCATCTAGTCTTCAGGCGATGCGCGCGATTTCCTATTTTCGATTCTGTGCGCGGTCCAGCGCAACCAGGGCTGCCTTGAGTCTTTCGAGCTCGGCTGTTGCCTTACTCAGATTAGCATCCGCCCTCGCCACCTCTGCCTTGGATAGGTCAGCGACGGTCCGAGCAAGGGCGAAGAGGACGGCATCAGCATTCCGCCTCTTGCCATATGCCGCGGACCAAGCGGCATGTGCCTTAGTCCATTCGTCCTTCGCTCGCCGCCAGTCGGCTTCGGCCCTTGCGATGGAAGTTTCAAGTATTACTCGCTTGCTCATGACGGCTCATTTATCACTACGGCACTATCCGTAGAAGCAACATAGCCATTGCGGGAAATTGTATCGGATGAATTGCCGAAATCAACAGGTTGTCCAAAAGCACGCCAATGGACGATGGCCGGGGGAACCGTGCGAACATTCGCAACGGCTTGCACCGACGCCCTTTTCGGCCTTTACGGGAACGCAGGCTTAGAGCGGCTGCTTCTCAGACCGGTCTACTACCGCTCAGGGTCGACGCCTATCTCGATTAGTAGCGTCTCGCCAGAATTGGATTTTGTGTCCTACGCGCCTGTTTTCAATTCGACTACTTCTGCCCGGGCTTCTTTCGACCGTTGAGCGCCGTTGCGCGCAGATGTTCCAGCCGCTGCTTGGCTTCCGTCTTTCCCATGCTTCTTACAGCCGCAAAAGCCTGCAAGAGGGACCTCCGCGGCCGCGCTGCACCGTGCTCCCATTTGTACACCGTGTGTGCAGTAACACCACCGGTCAGCGCACCGAAATCGGAAGCCGAAAGACCTAGGCGCTTGCGCTGCGCTTTTACGCTCGACGCCGAATATCTGACCTTCTCGATATTGACTTCGGCAGTCGGTGCAGCGCCGCTCTTGAGAGCTTGACGTTTAAGCCGGCCGATTTCAACGAGTGCTGTGCCGTTCTGCCGTTTAAGTTCGGCGATGTCTCTCCGATATTGGGATGAGGCCGTGTGCAGTGACTTTGTTATTGCCCGAGCTTCTCTCCGCGCGAGCCTGGTTATTTCCTTTTTCAATACTGCTGCGATGTTTGACACGTGATTGCTCCATGGCTGTCATTGTACAGATTCAAACTGGTCGGACGCTGCAGATTCGCGGTCAGTATACCAACTGGAAAGCAGCGGCATCGGAATAAAAGACGTTTGACTTCAACTCGGCGCAATCTGTTGTCTTCAATCCGAGTCGTCACGGCGAATTGGAAAAGGCACCTGTTGCCGACGGCAAAGGTACCGGAAGCAATAAAACGCGTTGACTATACGTTCCGACTGCGGGCTTGCTCCCAAGCCGGCAGCGTAGCGCGGGATTCCCTTTCCCTACGCTCCTCGCGGACGACCTATCCGCACTAGCCCCCGGCCAAAAGTCGGGGGCTTTTCAACGCGTTTAAAAGATGGTTGCTAGATGGATTATCTGGGCAGTGGTGTCCCGGAACAAATGGGAGCATCAAAATGAACACAAAATTGCCACGTGGCGAAGCTACCACCACTCCTGCCCGCCTATCAACTGAGCGCGCATTCGTGGCGAGCCTCGGTGACGTGACCGATGCCGAGGCGAGCAGTGCCATCGACGAGCGAATCCGTGCGGTTAGCATGCATTACCTGAAAAACGGCACCGGTCCCAAGCCAACGTTTGGGTATTCTTAAGGTTAACAAAAACAAAAAACCAACCCACCGGGGCCGGCTGGTTCGCCGGCCCATCCGCCGCACCGCTAGCGCCCTAACGCGCGCACGGCAAGCACATCGCGGCGGAGAACGACCAGCTATTCAAGCCGAGCTACAACGAGAGAGTGGCCGACGCGCAGGCCAAGCAGGCCGAGGCGGACCGCAAGAAAGAGGCAGCGGAAATACTGGCAGCAATTCTTAAACCGCAGAGCGTCAAGACGCATGCTGCGCCAGATGTGCTAATACGCTGCGACGCCTTCGCCACCACAGACAAGCGCGCTCCGCGCGAAACCGATGTGAGCAAAGAATTCCCCGTGTACGCCGGCGGCGTGGTTAAACTTGAAAGCCCAGTGGAACTGCGGCAGGACGATAAGCGCGTGCTATTCGCACTGGTTCACGCGTGCGCCAATATCGCACCGGATGCCAAAATCTTTAACGTGCGCCCGGGCGCGCTACTGCGCGAGCTGGGCTGGTCGGACTCTGGCGAGCTGAAAGCTCGCGAAGAGCACAAGCACCAAGGCAAACACTCTGCCAGCAGCAAGAACCGCCTACAGGCGTGCATCGAGCGCCTGATTGGCCCAACGCTCACCTACTACAAGCCAGGCGTAGACCCCCAAAAAGGGCTGGCGACGTGGAAAACAACGCTGGTGGCCGCCGCTACAAACTTCGACTGCGCGGAGTGGCGGGTAGAGCTGGCGTCCTCTGTGGCTCAAATGTGGCTGGGCCGCCCGACGTACCTAGACATCAAGACGCAGGCTAAAATCGCGGACGGGTTCCCGAGCTGGCTGGCTGACTTCCTATGCTCGCACGATGGCAACGAGCCTTTTGCGCTAGAGGTTCTACAGTTGCACGGCGGCCAGACCAAGATGCCCCGATTTGCGTTCAAAAGAAAACTGAAGCAAGCGCTGGAGCACATCAAAGTAGCGGGCGCGATAGCTAACTACGGCTTCGGCCCCGTCAAAGTAGCAGGCGGCTTAATTAAAGAAGGGCTTTATTACGCCAAACCGGCTAAAAAAAGCGTGTAGCAAAAACCGCGTCCATCACATGAAACAGGGATAGGCACACCGCGTCCATCACATGAAAATCCCGCGTCCATGACATGCGACACCCCAAAAAGCCCCTGCCCGTCAGGGGCTTATCCTTTCCCTAAGCTTGTAATAGTGCGTCAAAATCAAAACAGGTATCCAGTGGGGGCACAAAAGCCGCCCCCTCACGCTGACGCGCGAGCCTCCCCAAAAACTGCATGGCTGACGCCACCGACTGACGCCGAGCCCCAAGAGCAACCAAGACCCCACGTTCTGCCAGTGGCGTACGCCGAAGTCGCCGAGCACGAACCCCAAATCAAAATCTTGCTTAATAGCAACAGCCAAAGGCAGCGCGGCTAGTCCGTCCCGGACGTCGCCCCGCCAAACCCGCCAATGGAGCTGATGAAACGTCGCTCCTGAAGAACTGCTGCGGCACTGCATGAAGTTCATGGGATTTTCCTTGGCGCATTTGACCTTGGTGAGCTAAACGCCCGCATGTATCTATACAGATGCAGGAGGGCCTTCGACTCTCCAACGAGGACACCATGACACAAGATAGGACTGAGGTAACGAGAGGCTTTAACGAGGCGCTATGGGAAATCACTTTTGAGGATAAAGCGCTTGCGGTCGTGGGAGCCAATTCCGAGCAACACGCATTGCTGCGCGCTGAGACAATTCGCAATCACGTTCCATTGCCGCATCACCAGCTTTTACGGGCACGGCACCTTGCCAGCGGGCCAATCCGTGTTGCGTTCTTTTCAGGCAGCTATTTTGCCTGGCTTTCAGAATTGGAGGACCTAGAATCATCGGGCAATTGCCCAATTTGCGGTCGCTAGTCGCTAAATGCGGTCGCTGATAATACTTATCGCGTTGCTGCTCTACTGGAAGCTCAGGCGCGTCATGCCTGAATTGCACGGCCCCCCGGAAGCGCTAGCGTGGTGCCGCCGGAACGGGGATATCCATGCTATGGCGGATGCAATGCGTGACACTACCCAGACGTGCGCGTCGCTGTTGGCCGCTCATCTCGGCCGACCGAACGAGCTTCAGACCTTTGTCGCCGCAGCTGTGCAATGGCTTATTGATTTTGCCAGACGGCTAACAACTGGTACATGATATTTTGATTCAGAACGCCCCGGGGATTATTCCTTGGGGCTTTTCCTTGCCACTTCTACCGCTACGTCCGTTTGGAGCCCCGTCTTACCCACCTATCGGGGCCTTTCGTTCCCCTGGCGGTGGGTAGGGAGTACTTCGCACCCCGGGCGCCTGTAGGACGCCAAAACAGGCCGCAACACGCTATTGGGGTTAAATTAGGCCCAGGTGTCCCTGCCGAGCAACGCTTTTCGCAGCTTCGAGACAAGTGCCCGCCCCAGTCGCGCTGGTCTGCATGATTGTAATTTCCCAATGACGCTGTTTAGTCCGCCCATGGCGGCGATTGCGTCATCACGCGCTGCGCCCGCGCTCTTCAGCCTAGCCTTCGCCGCAGCCCATTCGGTTTCGGCCTTGCTCCACGCGAGATACGCGCCATGTTGGTCGGCCACCCGCTTAGAAAAGGCGATGAAATCGGCCTCCGCGGTGCGCCGGTCCGACTCTAATTTGCGTCGGTCGGGAACCGTCCGGTCCCAAGCAGTGTCGACCTTGCGCCGGCCGGCGCCCGACTTGCGCCAGTCGACGATGACCTTGTCCCAAGCCGCGCTTGCCCTGGCTCGCTTCTCTTGCGTCTTGGCGACGTTGTCGTTCGCCCTGCGCCAGTCGGTCTCTGCCTTTGCAAGGGCCTCTTCACGGTCCGTTCGTGTGCTCATGAACGCTCATCCCTGGCTATGACGCCGATGCGGGACACCGGGCAGTCATTGCCAACGGATTGTAGCCGCATAATCGCCGGGGTAAATGGACCAAAGGTCATCAATAGTCACTTGTCCCTGGGGCGGGCGTCGATGACTTTCGAGGCGTGGTCAAAGGCCCGGGGGCAAGAATGCGCGGGAGCCCATGACGCTCGCGCACATCGCGCGAAGGCGGGCGCACCCGTCCTAGCAGCGCCCAATAAAAAGGCCCCGCTAAACTGCACGGGGCTCAGTTCTGCGCCAGCCAGGAGCCCGCTAAGGTCCCCTGTGTCGCCAACACTAGCCGGGTTCGTGGGGTGTACCCGTACCGCCCGGTAGCGGCCTAATTCACGCCTACTCCAGCGGCACGCGGCAGTTCTGCTTCTCGAGCCAATACGCAATTAGCTCGGCCGCCGGCTCGCGCTGGTGCAGGCGCAGCCAGCTGCCCAAATCCATCAGCTCTACCGCCACAGCACCCAATCCCCCGTCGTCCTTATTGAACGAGTCCGTCAATCGTCGCAGCAGACTTGCCATCGTATCTAACTCACTCGGCGCGAGAATTGCGGTTGCCATCAACTATTGGCGCTCATGACGTTCATGAAATGTTTCGCCGTAATCGTCCACCATTTTCTCCTTGTTGTTGAGGGAATACTCACAGCACCACAAAAACAAAAAAGCCCTCGAAACTTCTGAGGGCTATTCTTATTGGCGCCTTGTTTCGGCGCAGGCGCTCTTAGTCGAAAAAGCTGCCGCTATCGCTACCCCAGTCGCTCCAGGGGTCGGTGCCGTGACTGTCATCTGCTTCCGTGCCCCAACCGTTGCTCCAGTCAGGCGTCGAATCGCTCATCTTGCAACACTCCTTCTTCATTCACCGCTACATTGCGGAATACGCATTGTATCACAATGTATATCGCTTGTCGCTCTTTTTTTTGTTCGTCCAGCGCCGACCCTTGCCAATTGTTCAGACATTGCACACTCCCTTTTCGATTAGCCACTTGCCGCTACAATACGCACGATACCCATTCCCAAATTGCCGGTTTAGCCATGAGCGCATACGTAACCGACCTAACCCATTTTCTAACAGTGGAAGGCGCCATAGCACCTACTTCGGGGCCGGCGAAACGATTGGCCGAGAATCTGACTGCGCTCGTCGTCGATGCCACGACCCCGTTGTCCGAGCAATCTCTGATGACGAAGGTAGACTGCTGGCACCGCCCCGGAAAGAAACGATGTTCTGGCGTAATTGATACCGCCATCGCTCGAGACGGCGCCATCGAATGGCAATGTCCAGACTGCGGAAACTACGGCACCATTAGAAATTGGCAGGGCACGCTTTGGTACCGGAGCGAGGACAAGACGGCGCAATGACTCTCGGCGCACCACAAAATGACGCCCCCAGGACAATCCTGGAGGCGCTGCAAATCGAATCAATGGGTACTCGATGGGGCTTTCCCGGTTCCTATTGTTTCGCCAGCCCTGCGATGTATCGCGCCAACGCAAGCGTGTGCAGCATATTGGCCGAATGCGTCCAGGGTTTGTAACGGCTGTCCACAACCGCGCTATACAGCTCCAGCACTTCCTCCACCGACTCCTCGTCCAGCCCCATGGCAGTGGCTCCCGCGAGAATAACGCGCTTGGACGGGTGCTCATCCGGCTCCGGGATACCCGCACGCCGCGCCTGCAGAGAGAGAAGCGCGTAAATGCTGTCGAATATTGCGTTGAATCGCGTATGCCTTGAAACACTTGTGTTCTCGCCGTCCTGGAGTTTTACGTCAGCGAGGTGAAGCATCTGCTCTCGCTCCGTCTTGTCGTCGTTGCCTATCTTGTTCACCGTAGTGTCCTTTTTGTTTTGTCGTTGTCGACACCAGGTATAGCGAAGCTACGGCCGCGCTCCCCGACCGACGCAGCTACCGTCCCAAAATAAAAAAACCCCCGGGGACATAATGCCTCCGGACGTTCTTGTCTATCGGGCATAGCGGATAAGTCAGTGCCTAGTCGTCGGACCCGATGCGTGACGACAAGTTATCCGAAGAGGTGCACCCATAAGCGTTGCCGTTCAAGTCGACGAAACCGCCTCCCGTCATCGGCGTGCCGTCGGTGTTGTACATAGTCACGATATCGTCGTCCGAGTCGACGGTCGACGGCAGGACTCCTGTGAGCACATATCCTAAGTGCATGAAAACGAAGACGGACATGAAAGCGTGAATGAGCCATAACCCGTTTTCCCAGCCGTGGGCCCAGTAGTCCAGGATTGCAGGCCCGTCCCCCGCATTCAAAAAGACGGTCACTACAAAGGTACTGCCCTCCACAACGAGGACGGTCCGCGTCACCTGCCAAAGTCGCACCAGAAACGGAATATTCAGCGCAATAACCTTGGGCATTAGCACAATGACAATGGCGCCGATAACGGCTGCCAAGAACTCATATTCGAAAACGCTCCGCGCCATTGTGCCAGGCGCAAAAAATTGCGTTGCCCGTGCAATTCCGTCAAAGAGGAACAAAGACAGGAGGAAGACCACACCGATTCGGTTGGAACGGGCACGGTGTGGCTGACCCGCATTGGCAGGCAGTTGCTCCGACTTAGTCATGAAGCACTATGGGCAGGACCGCATGCATCCCAAGAACCATCACGCACACTTGGGCTAACAAAACACTTCCTACCGCAGCAGCCGCAACAGCAAGCGATGCGGTCAGGCCGATGGCAAACCATCGCCCCTGGCGCCACTCTTCCGGCTTGACGACATGCTTGTGCAGAATGTGCATGCCCACCGTGCCGGCGGCCACGATGAGGACCAGCAGCCCGACATCATCGAGCTTTCGCAGGAACGGAAAGACCCCGAAGACTCGGTCGAGTTCGATGGCGCCCAGTGTCGTAATCCCGCCGTAGAGCAGGGTTACCGCCCAGAACTTGTTCCAGAGCCCGAGGCCCGGTTCCGTCAAATTGTCGGTTGGCGTTTTCGTACTTTCTCCTCTTGGCCGCAGCGTAAAACCGCAGGTGGCAGCCATCCATTCCAGATGGATACCGCATATAAGCATTATACCATCTATGCATAGCATTTGTAATGCGTTTGCGTTACTCGTCGTCCACATACACAGCATTTGCGCGAAACAACCGGTCATTGGCGGCCGCCCAATGCCGTGCCATACCAGACGGAATATGCATTAAGCTTGCCGTCACGACCGCGAGGGCGCCGTCAATGCGCGCAGTTCGCACCGGAAAGGATAGCCAAATAAAAGCCCACAGGGACGTAGCGACCGCCATTGCCAGTGAGCCGGTGGCAGCGAGGGATTAAGCAGCGGGACCCGATTTCGCCTCGGTCGGCCGCCGCTGCAGTGCCTGAATGGTAGCCTGGACATCGCCCGCCTCCACCGGCTTGCTGAAGAGGAAGCCCTGAATGCGGTCACACCCAACACTGGTCAGGTAGTCGAGTTGGCCTGTCGTCTCGACGCCCTCGGCTATCACCTCGATTCCCAGGGCGGCTCCCAGGGTCACGACGGCACCCACAAGAGACCGCGTACCGGCCGTGCTCGTCAGGTCCGCAATGAAGCTGCGGTCAATTTTAAGGACCGCTACATCGAGGACTTTCAGGTGCGCGAGGCTTGAATAGCCCGCGCCGAAGTCGCCCATGGCAATGCGCACGCCCAGTGCACGCAGCGGGATTAGTTTCTCGCGCGCCAGGTCCGGGTTCTCCATTAGGGAAGACTCGGCTATTTCCACTTGCAGCAATGACCCCGGCAGGTTGTGGCGCTCGAGCGCGGCTTGAATATCGGCGGCCACATCGGTGCGGCTGAGCTGGCAGGGTGAGACGTTGATTGACACGGGCAGCGCTTCGACGCCCTGTGCACGCCACTGCGCAAGCTGGCGGCAGACCGACTCGAGTACCAATGCGCCGATTTGACAGATGAGCCCCGTCTTCTCGGCAACGCCGATGAAGTCGCCCGGCAAGACGCGGCCCCGCGTCGGGCTGTTCCATCGAATCAGCGCTTCAAGTCCAATAACGCGCGCAGCACTTGCGTCCATTTTTGGCTGGTACGCCAGGACGAATTCGTTGCGTTCGATTGCAAGGCGCAGGTCTTCCTCCAGGACCATGTTTTGCTCGACGTGCGCAGACAAGTCCTGTGCAAAGAACTGATAGCTTCCCTTGCCCAGCTCCTTTGCCCGGTACATGGCCAGGTCCGCATGCTTGATAAGCGTATCGGCGTCGGCGCCGTCCGCCGGATACAGGCTGATACCGATGCTCGAACCGACCAGGGTTTCGCGCCCGCCCAGGTTGAACGGCCGGTGCAGCGCGGTCAGGATACGTTGGCTCACCGCGGCAGCCTCCTGCGCCGATTCCACTGGGCTCAAAATGACGGTGAATTCATCCCCGCCCAACCGGCAGAGCACGTCGACCTCGCGGATTGCCCCGTGCACGCGCATGGCGACCGCCTGAAGGAGCAGGTCGCCTGCGGCGTGACCGAGCGTGTCGTTTACCGTCTTGAAGTTATCCAGGTCAATGAATAGAAGTGCCGCTTTGGCATTCTTCGCAGCGCTCGCGCCTATCGCACCAGGAAGGTTTTCCATCAGCCAGCGCCGATTTGGCAATCCGGTCAAGGAGTCGATGCGCGCCATGTCTTCGAGCGTGCGGGCATGCGCTTTGGCTGCGGAAATATCGCGAAACGTCACGGCGATACCCCTTTCGGTCGGAATCGCCTGATGCGCCACCCACGCAGCCTTTAGCGGCGAGCCCGTTTTGGGGACAAATTCCTGCAAGCGGGTGCCCTGTCCGGTTTTCATGACTCTGGCATAGAATGCGGTCGACTCGGCGGCAAGGTCAGGCTCCATAAATTGGGAGAATTCCATACCGAGCATGCGCTCACGCGTAAGGCCCATCATTTCAGCCGCCCGTTGATTGCAGTCCGCCACCCTGAATGCCCGCACCGCGCCATCGGGGTCTCTGACCGCATCCAGAATAAAAAATCCGTCCAGTGCGGCTTCCGATGCGACGCGGTAGGCTGCGCGGGTGGCCAGTTCCTGGCGCGAGCGAACCGCCAGTCTGGCAGACAGCCACGCCGCCGCAATGCCAAACAGAACGAGCAGCGCGGAAGTCATCGCGCCGGCTCGCAAGGCCAAGGCACGCTGCTGTAGAAACGGCTCCAGCAGGTCGCCTTGGGAGCGGCCCATCACGACGATAAGGTGAGTGCCTGTTACGTGCCGCCACGTCAGGTAGTAGGGCACGGGGTTGGCCGCGGTGGCGACCGTCCAGCGCGCGCCTGCGGCGACCCGCATCGTGCGCTCGCCCAACCCTCCGGAGGGCTTCGAACCCATGCATATATGCCCAGCGCGCGGCCAATCCGGGCTGAGCAAGCTGGTGAAGCTGCCTTCAAGAGGGGCATCCAACTCAAACAGGGACACGAACGTGGAGACGGGCACAGCGGCAATCACCGCCCCGGCGTAGGCGCCGTCGGCAGTGGTGAGCGCATGACTGATACGGACGGCTTGTGCACCCACCATCGGTTCAAAGGCATCTTGTTCAATCCGGAGGGGATTTGCGGCGTAATCCGGCGCGCTGAAGGGGTTCTTGCGCAAGTCCGTTAGCGCGACGACGTGGGGACCCGTTGCGGTCCGGATTTGCCCGGAGGCATCCGCCAGCAAAATAACGACTTCAGGCGGCGAAGGAACGAGCCCGTGAGCGGCCAGTCTGTCCATCGGGACGGCGCCATTGCGCGAGTCATATTCCCATTGAATAACGAGCAGCGCCTGGTCGACGCGCTGCACCACGCGTTCGACACTCTTGGCATAATCGTTCGTGTCCCGAGCCATCGCGGCCGACCCCGCGTCCATGGCGAGAGCGCGCTCCTGCGATAGGTTGAAATAAACAAAACCCCATACGCCAACCAATAGTGCCGCGGTGAGCGCTGTCCAGAACAGCACCTGAAACCTCGGATTATTTCGGAGGGACCGACTGCTGAAAATTGACCGCCACCGCAGATTCATGACCCAAACCTTATGTGAGATATCGCTCTTGCGGCGGTTGCCTTTTTGTCTCTGAATAAAAACCGCGGACCTTGCGCACTCCTCGGCCTAAACTCGCAGCGCCGGTGTCTATGCTTTCCCCAGCGCGCGGTTCAGTACGTCCAGGGCCGCGACTAACCTATCGCGCTCTGCGCTCGCCCTGTTCAGCCTGGCCTCTGCCTCGTCCCAGTCGGCCTCTGCTTTGCGCCGCTCGGCACTGGCGTTGTGCCGGTCAGCCACTACCTTGGCACGTGCGAAGAGCACGGCACCAGGATTGCGCCGGTCGGCCCCTTGATTGCGCCGGTCGCGTAACGCCGTGTCCCAGGCTGCGCCTGGAGTGCGCCGGTCGGCGTCGGCCTTGCGCCGGTCGGTGACCAGCTTGTCCCATTCGGAGTTTGCCTTGGCCATGTCGGCTTGCGCCTTGTCCAGGTCGTCGTTGGCGTTGCACCAGTCGGCCTCCACCTTCGCGAGGGCTGCTTCAAGTTCCGCGCGTGTAATCATGAATACGCATCATTCGCTTTCACAGTACTGCCGCAAATCACGGAATACTTGCGGGTGGATTGTATCCGCTCGGTGGTCGCAACGTTGCATTTCGGTTTACCGCCCGCGTCTGCGAACCTAGGAGGTCTCGAGCGCGTATCTATGCGTCCTTGCCCCCGCGGTTCAGTGCCTCAAGGGCGGCGATTGCCTTGTTTCGCTCTGCGGTTACCGCCTGTAACCTTGCCTCTGCCGTGGCGCAGCCTGCCTCGGCTTTGCTTCGATTGGTGTACGCCTCATGCCGGTCAGCGACTGCCTTGCAGAGGGCTAAGATTTCGCCGCCTGGAGCGCGCCGCTCGGCGTCCGGATTGCGTCGGTCGGGGAACGACTGGTCCCAACCCATCCCCGCATTGCGTCGGCTGGCGCATCTCCTGCGCCGGCCGGCGCCTACCTTGTCCCAATCGAGGTCTACCTTCGCGCGGGCTGCCCGGGCCCTGTCCAGGTCCTCGTGTGCCCTGCGCCAGTCGTCCTCCGCCTTTGCGATGGCAGCCTCAAGGTCGGCACGTATACTCATGTGTGCGTGTACTCATCCTTGGCGACAGCATTGCTCCTGGAAACACCGAGCTGTTGTTGCTAATCTGTATCGTCACAATTGCGACATTATCGTACTCGTACGGCACCATTAGAAACTGGCAGAGCGCGCTTTAGGACGGGAGCAACGACACACCGGCGCAATGACTACCGGCTCACATAAGAAACTGCCCCCAGGACAATCCCTGGAGGCACTGGAGGAGGCATTGGGAACACAGCGAGGCAGTGGCGGCGTGGCAATGAGGAGTTGAGCCAATGCAGTTCTGCTGCGGCGCATGGTCGTTAGCTTTTATCTGTGAATGTCAGTAACTCATTGAGCGCTTCTTTGAGCTTCACTGTGTCCGAATTGTCGATAGGCTTCTCGGAAGCGAGCGATGCCAAGACCTTAACTGGTGCCGACTGCACCTCGCTGCGGCACCGGTTGAAATTCTGAACCGCCACCTCGTAATGCTCAATCTGCTTTGCGACAACAAACCGCCGGAACTCCAATATTGCAGCATCGTGTTGCGCCCTCGCCTCGGTGATGAGGGCGTGAGCATCTACGTTTTCGAGCTGAGCAATTGCTTCGGCGAATGCCAAGTGAAAGGTTGCGGCGGCCTCGCGCCGGGATTTGGCGCCCTTTCGGCGCCCGGTGAGGATATCTACCAGGATGGCAACTGCCCCTGCGATAGCGGCTGTGGCGATTGGAACCCAAAAGTGCATGATTTTCAATTCCTGAAGGCTGGCGGCAACCTTAACGACGCCTGGGCGCCAGGTCGCAGTCTGGATGCTTCGTGGAATATGAGCTTCTGCTTCGGCATTCGATGCTTAGCCTGCCGCAGATACACCGTTTTCTGGTTGGTTAACAAACCAATTGACCACCTCCTTCAGAAGCGGCAAGCCGCGCTCCACGACATGGGCGATTGATGCGTCATCAGCACGATTGCCTCCATGGAAGCGGTTCTCCCCTATGGTATCGAGCAGGGCGAGAATTTCCCTGCCCAGGGTTTCAGTGCCGTCGCGGGTTCGGTCACCACCGAGGTACGAGTAGTACAATGCCTGGTCGACGGGACACCAAACGGGATTAGCGGCTTCTACCGTACGGCCGATATCCATGACTCCGTTCAGCCCCTGGCCTCTGGCGTCCACCGTCAATTCGTTCCCCAGGAAGCGCGGCAGGCGGTTTACAAAGAACCGTGTGCATCTGTGGAGAATCAACTTCTCCGTCAGTTCCGGTGGAAACGCTCTATAAACTGCCTCGAACCGCTCACGCTCCCTGGGTACGCGTACCTTGGGCATCCTGAATCTACCGACCTGCTCCAATTGCAGTTCTCCATCCGATGTCCGAAGCGCCGCGCGGCATCCTTGCTGGTTCGCAATCGTGACACAGATATTTTTGAGACCGACCCAGTAACACATGTACTGTTCAAGGGGCTCCATTGCGCCGGGTGGGTAATGCTCGACGAGCCTCACCATCGCAGAGGCCAGCGGAAACTGCCAAGCCGGGGGTGTCCTATAGAGCGCGACCATGGTGGACTCCATCTGAGGCAGCCGTGTCGCAGGAAGCCGGAACAGAGGGCATCAGCGCGGAACCCGGTATCGCGTCCCTGGTGCGCCGTGCATCAACTGCACCCGATAATGCAAGACGGTTACCGCGCCACATGATGGGCCCTCTCGTTGCCGGTTATTCACGAAGGGCGACGCCGCCGAGCGGTCTAATGCGGAGTGACGGTCTTTGACCGGCAACCCCGCCGCCATGCGCTGGTCGAGCGTTTAGGCCGGTGGCTTTGCGCGGCCATCTTTCGATGGCATTGCCCTTGGGAATGATTAAGCGCCCACGTGCAATAGCGGTCAATGGAACGAATGCCCATTTTTCAATCTTTTACATTCGGCTATTCAAGGGACGCGAGCAGGTCTTCGCGAATCTACTCGACGAATGCACTGCCGACTGGCAACGTCGCCCACGCTACTGGGCAAACGGCGGTACGCTAGAAAGGACGTGGCAATCCGCGCGGTTCGCTCAAGCACGTCGTCGATGATTGCAAAGTAGAGGACTAGTAGTGCTCCGAATGCCCTGCGGTTGCGGGACAACGGCAACCCGATGCAAGACTGGAACCCGCGCTCGATAGCCGCCTTGCGTGCGGAACCCACGTCCGGATTGGTGAGAACGTTCCGAGTCACCCGAGTGCTGCCGGTCCGGATTGCGCGTCCCGCCGGGCCTTGGCCCCGCTCGGTGTCGGCCCAGGTGACAGGTTCCGAGAAGAGATACGCCTGTTCAAACCCGTAGCGGGCAACCGGGCACACCGCTTTGTCACGACCGTATTGGGCCAATCTTATCCACGCCGCCAGGTAGGCTCCCTTGGTCACGGCGGCCTCGCACACGGCCTGCAACAACGCCGACTCCCCTGAAGCGCGTGCCAGCTCGTGATTGGCCGCTGCCAGGATGTGCAGCACGCGCAGGGCGCCTGCTACCGTGTTTGCGTCCTTTATTTGTCGCGTATCATCCATTGCCATACCTTCTCACAAGCGCGTCTTGCATCCGCCTCGAATGCCAACGCTAGGTCTGCAACGCAAAGCGCCCTTCCCGAAACAGCGCCAGGCACGCATCGACCACCGAGGGGTCGAAAGCGGTTCCCCGCCCCCGTTCAATCTCGGCCAGCGCGGCGTCAATCCCCGCCGCCGGACGATGGGGCCGTGGCGAAACCATCGCCGCAAGCACGTCCGCAACGCCGATGATTCGCGCCCCGAGCAGAATTTGGTCCCCTTTGAGACCCTGCGGATAGCCCGCGCCGTCAAACCGTTCGTGGTGTTGCAGCACGAATTGCGCGATGGGCCACGGATACTCGATGTCCTTCAGGATATCGTGGCCGGTGCGCGCGTGAGTCTTGACGAGCGCGATTTCCGCGTCGGTCAGCTTGCCCGGCTTCGCGAGAATCTCGGCCGGAACTTGTATCGTCCCCAAATCATGAATGCTAGCGGCGAGCCCAATGCCATAGATTTCGTCCTCGGCCACCCCCAGTTCGCGTGCAATGGCGACGGTCAACTCGACAATGCGCCTCTGATGCCCCGCCCGGTGGGGGTCGCGCATCTCCACCGTGTCGGCAATTGCCCGAACCGAACCGGCGAGGCTCGTCCGCATCTTCTCCTGGTAATTCTTGTGCGCATGCGCGACGCGGTCGCGCTCAGCCTTGGTACGCTCGATGGCAATCCCGAATGCGAGGTCGGCGGCAGCTTCGACCAGCAACTTGACTTCTTCCGCGCTGAATGCGTCGATTTCATAGGCGCCGATATTCAGCACGCCGATGACACGGTCTTCTATGCGCAGAGGCAGGGCCACGCAGGCGCCGCAACCGGAACGCAGCGCGTAAGTTCGCCAGGGCGGTGCGCCGGGTTCCCTTTGGATGTCTTTCACCACCACCGGCATGCCGGTGCGAATCGCCATGCCGGGAGGCGTCTGTCCGTTTTCGGCCTCGCCCCAGGACAATTTCGCGTCGTCGAAATCCAGCTCGGTCAGGCTTCCCCACCGCGCGACCGTGCGAATGCTCCGCTCCGGATTGTCTTCGGCGTAGCCGACCCAGACCTGGCGATAGCCCCCCGCCTCGCCCATCGCCCGGGTCATCCCGTCGAGAAGCGGCCCTTCCCCCTGTCTCGCGTGCGCCAGGGCGCGGTTGGCCGCGGAGAGAACCCGCAGCGCTCGAACCACGCGCGAGCGCTCCGCGTCCGTCGCCTGCAATTCCTTCGCCATCCGGTCAAAGGATTGTGCCAGTTGCCCGATTTCGTCGCCGCTCGCCTCAATCTCCACGCGGGCGGCCAGATTGCCCTTGCCCAGCTTCTCCGCCGCCGCCGTCAGCGCCGCGATGCGCCGCACGAACAGCGACTCACTGCCCAGCCACACGGCGCCAAACGTCATCGCGATGAGCCCCAATTCGACCAACCGGCTCATCAACGTGAACGGGCCGTCGCTCTCGACAAGCGAATTGTAGACAGTCAGACCGAGTACGAGCGCAAACGGAATGGCGATGAGCACGAGGACACGCGCTCTAAGACTTGCAAATACCTTGCGCACGGCAACGTCCCCTCAGGCCGCGAGAACGTAACGTCCTTCGCGAAACAACTTCAGGCACGCGTCGGCGACCGTTGCGTCATATTTGATGCCCCGGCCACGCTCGATTTCCTGCAGCGCAACATCAATGCCCAAGGTTGCCCGATAGGGCCGGTGCGACGCCATCGCTTCGACCACGTCCGCAACCGCCATGATTCTGGACTCCAGCAGGATATCCTCGCCTTTGAGCCCCTGCGGGTATCCGGTGCCATCCAATCGCTCATGGTGTTGCCGGACAATGGTCGCGATGGGCCAGGGGAAGTCAACCTCCTTTAGAATCTCGTACCCGGCTTGCGCGTGACCCTGAATCAATTGAAACTCAATGGAGGTCAGCTTCCCCGGCTTGGCTAGAATCTCGGCGGGAACGCTGATTTTGCCGAGGTCGTGTATCACACTTGCGAGGTGCAGCCCGCGAATCCGCTCCTCGTTCAGCCCCATTTCCCCCGCTATCGCGACAGCCAGTTCTGCCACACGCTTCTGATGTCCCGATGTATAAGGGTCGCGCATTTCCACCGTCGCCGCGATGGCCTCGATACTGTCCTCGAGGCTCTTGCGCAGGATTGCTTCGTGGTGTTCATGCGCGTAGGCAATGCGGTCGCGCTCCTCCCGCGTTCGCAGGGTGGTAATGCCGTAGGCAAGGTCGTCGGCGAGCTCCTGCAGTAGGTGCACTTCCCCCTCGTCAAACGCATCGAACTCCCCGGAGAATATGCTCAGTGCGCCGATGACCGCCTCGCCATCGCGCAAGGGCAGTGCAAGGTTGGCGGCAAAGCCAGGCCGTTCCAGCAAATCCCGTACCGGCGCAAACCTGGGGTCGGCGGGAACATTCGCGGTTCGCTCGACTTTTCCGCCGCGCAACACGCGGGCAACGGGTCCCTGGCCTTGTTCGTTGTCTGCCCAGGTGAGTTTGATGCGCGCGACATCGGCCTCCTCCACACCGGCCCAGCCTACGGGCACAATGGTCTTTGCGGGGTCGTTTTGCGCATAAGCGACCCAAGCCATCCTGTATCCCCCCTTGTCGACGATGGCGTCGCATACGGCGTGAAGCAGTTCGGATTCGCTCGCCGCGTGCACCAGCGCTTCGTTGCCCGCCGATAGCGTCTTCAGTGCGCGGTTGGCGCGCTCCAGGGCCAGAACATCCAACTTGCGCTGTGTAATGTCCGCGAGCACCCCGACACTACGCACCGGCTTGCCAGTCTCATCGCAGATGGCGTTACTGTACGATTCCACCCAATGCACGCTACCGTCCGGCCACAACACTCTGAACTCCCTATGCATCGAATGTTCCGTCGTCCGGTCTCGCTTCAGCCCTCGTGCTAGGGCCTCACGGTCGTCCGGATGTACGGCTTCCAAGAGTGCCCTAGGACTTCCTGGTCCCGCTCCCTTGGGCAAGCCGAATATCGGCCCGATTTCCTCCGATAGGGTGTACGTGCCACTTTCCAACTCCGCGCTCCATGCCCCCATATGGGCACCTATCATCGCAAGCCGCAGCCGCTCCTCGCCCTCCCTAATCTTGTCACCCGCGGTCTTCCAAGCGGTGATGTCGCGAAGCGAAATTGCAACGCCGTCGCCCACCGCGACCACTTGCTGCCGGAACCACTTTCTCGGCGCTCCCGGCAGGTCAAACGGAAATTCCTCTTCCAGTGGCGTCCGCGTCTCGACCACCTGAACATATTTGCCGAAAAATCCCGCGAGCCCGTGAATCGGCGCCAATTCAAAATAGGTCTTGCCAAGGAGCTCGTCTTTTGTTCGGCCGAGCTGGCGCGCAGCACAGCTGTTCAGGTCGGCGGTTTCAAAGTCAACGAGGTTTCCGGCTGCATCACGTACGCTTTTAAGGACAATGAGCGCGTCCAGGCTCGCTTCGGCAGCGGCGTGGAATCGCTCTTCGCTCGATTGCAGTGACGCTTCCAGATTGGCGCGGGCCGCACGCGCGCGCACCGCGGCTATGCCGGAAGAGAGCGCCGCCGCCACTTCGCCAAGCAGCACCGCCTCCTGCTCACCGAACGACTCGGATTCCGCCGCCTGAATCGTGAGCGCACCGATGACCGCGCCATCCAGCTTGAGCGGAAGAGAAATTACCGACATGAGCTGATGACGCAGCGCGTATTCGCGCCACGGCGCGGTGTCAGCTCCTGTCATGTAATCGTTCGTTATTGCCGCGGCGCCACTGCGAATCGCGAGACCGGCCGGGCCACGACCACGCGAGGTGTCCGACCAGGTAACGCCCAAGTTCGACACGAACTCGGGGTCTATGCCCCACGACGCTACCGGCTCGACGGTTTTGTTCTCGTCGGACCTGGCAAAACCCACCCATGCACCCCGGTAACCGCCGGCATCAACAATTGCCCGACACATGAATTCAACCAGCGATGGTTCATCGCGTGGCGTGAGGAGTGCTTGGTTCCACGCCGCGAGCACCTTGACCGCACGATTGGCGAGGACAACATCGTGGCTTCTCGCCTCGAGCGAACCCGCCATGTCGTCGAACGATTGTGCGAGCCTCCCCAGTTCATCACGCGCGTGACGGAGCCCGGTACGGGCGCTCAAATCGCCCTCGCCCATCCGTTGCGCGGCAGCCGAAAGGCGCGACAGGGGACGCAGCAGGAGGCGCTCGCCTCCGGCCCATATCGCGGCAAAGCTCGCCAGTAGCAGAACCCCTAACGCGAAGGCAGTCATTTCGAAGTCACGCTTAGCGCCTGCGGCGACGGCATTCTCGGCTACGCCGTACCAAAGCCAAATCGGGCCCGCCGCGGTGTCAGCAAAGCGCGCCACCCCGTACATGCGCGGCACACCGTCGAATCCGACGTCCTCAAACGCATCCTTGCCACCATGTGCCGCGGCAGCCTTGAAGAATGCCGTGTTCGAGGCGTTCTTACCGACCCATCCCTCAGGGTCAGGTTGTCTGGCAAGTACCCGTCCCATGGCGTCGATTAGTCCAATGCTCGCACCACTAGGGGGCTTAGCGTTATCGACCGCTCCTGCGAAAACGGACAAATCAAGCGAAACCCCGATTACCCCAAGCATGCGCCCGTTCGAGTCGCGCACCGCTTTGAGCAAAGGAAGAATCTGCTTGCCCTTATTCGGGCCTTTAACCGCTTCCCCGACAACGACCGCGGACGATGCGAGCGCACGCCGGAAATTGGGCCGGTCGGCAATATTGATACCATTGGTACCAACAAGCCCAGCGTCCGGGGTTGCCGCGCAGACGACTCGTCCATCGGGCAATGCCGCCAGGATATTGTCGATTTGAGGCTCTTCCTTCAGCCGCTGCGGGAGTGTACGCTGCCATTCCTCCGAGAACAGCGCTTCGCGCCGTTTTTCTGAGGCAATCAGAGACTCGAGGAACTGCCGGGCGCGGTCGATGGCACGGTTCTCCTGCGCTGCAATCAGTTGGGCGTTGTGCATCACGCCGTGCCGGGCGATTTCCAGTCGCAGTTGACGCTCCGCCGTCGCTCGGTACGCGAGTATTGCGAGGAAAACCGCGAACGCGAGGCCAACCAGCAGCAGCGCCTTGACTCTGAGACTCAGCGAAATGTTGCGCATTCGCCCTCCTTGGCCACCCGGCCAAATGGCAGAATCGGAGCCGGCTACCACCTATCCAATCTACGCTCAATTCTCGGTTGTAGCGTTCATATTATCGGAGGCGGAAAAAGCAGGCCGGTGACGGGTATCGCCGCAGATGTGGTCGGTCCGTCATTTTGCATGCGCTGAAGACGTTGATTGGCCCCAGCCACCCGCTTCCCAGTGGAGGCGCTTTCGCCGGCACGCGCCCCGATTATCCGGAACAGCTTCGCCTCAGATTCATACCTTGGCATCTAGCCCTGCGCTGTCTTCCCACGGAGTTGATGTCAGTGTATCCGGTGAAATGACGCCCCCGTCGCCACGCCGCTTGCCGCGAACAACTCCAGCGCTAGGTCACGCGGCCGCTTATAACCGGTAGGCGAGTAAATGTCCTGGGAAAATCGGTCCTCAAGCTCTGCTATGGATGAGACCCGCGAATTATCAGGCTCATAAGAAAGAGCAAATGCTGCCTCGTTAAGGCAACCTAGCATCGAGACACGTAAGTTTTGCAACATCATTACAGATGCGAACAATGTTTCGAAATTAGTGATTCGTCGTACTAGTACCCGCCTATTTGCAGTCGGCCCAAAGTGGAATTCCTGCATCGCTTTTTCCTCGGCAGCAACGGCGGCTGCCGGCACTCCGATGCGCATGAGCAGCGAAACAACCTGCGCCCGGAACCGTGGTGCCACGTTCTTGAAGTCTCTTGCTGGCAAAACCACAACGAGCAGCGAGCGCTCGTTCATACAAAGGGTAAGCTGCTGTGGGCGAGCCGTGATGAGGTTGGAGTACCAGTCACCGAGCACGGTCGTGGGCGGTGTGGTATCGGCCTTGGCGGATACCCCTGCCCGGCCAAGGAGTTTCCGGGTACAGCGGAGCGTAATCATCGGCTAGGCAGCAGCGAAACCACTCCTGGTCAAACGATACGACTTGAAATCGGGCAGCAACTCGAGCCATCCACGCTCAATGGCATACTGCAGGCCAACCTCTAAATCGTTCGGGCGGTATCCTCTTTGCTGCCAAAGCGTGAGAAAGCTATCGTTGCGCCGAACGTCGCCGGCAAGCAAACCAAAATGCCACACAAAAATTGCCAGTATCGCGCCTGCACATAGCTCGGGGGTTGGTTGTGTTGATTGTGCGCGCTGTGTTGCCATCGGAGCCTCCTATTGCAGGCTTGGAGTCGATTCTAGCTTTCGGTGTGGGACCGGCCACCGGTAGCAGGTCATCATATACTTCGCAATGTGGGGCCGCACCGACAATCGGCTTTGGTAATGCTGCCATCAGAAATGACAATCGCGGCGCTGCAGCTATCTTGTACTATCTATTCGCCGGGTTTCTCCTCCTTATCCTCCTCTGAAGCCCCGCTCTCAAGCCGCTGGCGCCCACAAGGCTCCACCGGCTTTTTTCTTGTGCGCGTTCACGCGGCCACCAAGCGACGCAGTCGAAAAAAGCCCCGCGTTTCCGCGGGGCTTGCCTAAGAATTACAGCTAGCATCAGCATTACCTTCGACGCCGCTCTTCTGCCTTAATACCCCGGTGCCAACCGGGTCCCGCCCACAGGTGCCAACCTGTGGACGCTAGTCACTGCATCACCATCTTTGGTGACAAAAACGCCATATTTTGACTGCTCCCAGCTTTCGACGGAACGCACATACAGCCAGTCTGCACGTCCGCTTTGACTCGCCCCTGCCGCAGCAATATCTGCTGCTCGGAGCTGTCACTACTTGCCAGGTCTCCCCCACTTCCGATTAATGTTCGGTGCCACCCGAACTCGGTTCAGTGGTTCCCACGTTAGAACAATAAGGCAGGTGTTTAGCGTGCTGGCTCATGATGTCAGATACTCTGCGAGGTCTCCTCGCTCACCCTCATCGCGTATCGCGAAGATAGGCTTTCCCGGCCGCAAGATTCCAAAACCGGTCCGGTCTTCCCGACATCAATCATCACCACAAGCTTGTCCGAGCTGCGCTCGGATACACGCATCACACTCACGAAGAACGTTCGAGACGTCCCTTATCCGCTTGAGCTATCAGCGCGGCTTGAAGGTTGCCCTCCACGCGCGCGGGTACGCCAGTTTTCCCTTGTACCCCTGCGGCATTTCTGCCGCCTCAGCAGCCCACGGCCGTTCAAGCGTTGTACGGTCGCCCGCACCCCACTGGCAGGATTGACTACCTGCTTCCCTATCTCAGGTCCATCGGGCATTTTCTCCCGAGGACCGTTTCCGTGTCGCCCAATCCTGTTGCGCTTCTCGGAATCGGGTCGAAGCGAACATTGCAGTTCGCGGCGCCCGGTTGCTTGCCGCGCCAGTGAAATTACTCACACGCGGCTTCCGCAGTCTGTGCTCGATTGGCTATCGAGCACTTGGACCATCCGGTCCTTGGCGTCGTGCAGTGGAGGTTGGCAGCCTCCCCACGGTCTGTGTATCGGCTGACACCCTCGCGTTGGCAGTACGCGTGCGTCACAACGTATAGCGACGTGTCGCCCCGCCACATTTGCATCACAAAGTGATGCACAAACAAAAGGAATCTTTATCTTGTTCGGCGCGCTTCGCGCGGTCGCTATACGTCAAAAGCTCCCCGGCTGACGCTGGGTCGCTTTTGTTTGTAACCGACCCTTGGAGAATGCATATGGTTTTCGACCCTTTAGTGATTACGAGCCGCCCCGCGTTCATGCAGCGCGTCGCCGACTTCGTGCGCACTGGGCACCACCGCTGGACGTATGGAGAATGTCCGCTCGACGGCGCACGCGCGCAAGCGCTAGTCCACAAATTCGCTGCGCTTTATCGCATCGACGCTACCCGCGGGCAGCGCCTTCGTATGAAGCGCTCCGGTGTTGGCTCGGCGCACCTACTGCTGTACGCCCGCCGGCCCGAGGCTGGCGCCAAACCGCGCACTATTCTGTGGTTCCTTCTCGTGTCAGATGGTGAACATCCCGCCGCACACTCCGAGACGCTCAGGGATGCTCATATCGCAGGCGAGCGCATACGCCTCGACCGGTACGAACTCGTGCAACTACCCCGCAAGGACTCTGATGCGCCGGCGTGGACCTGGAGGATGACTGCGGAGCGCTATCAGTCGTGGCGGGAAAAGGTGGTCGAGTGCGCGCGCAAACCTGCGCTTCGCGCAGAGCATGACATCACTAAGAAACTGTACTCAGTTCCCGGCTTCGCGGGCATCCGTTCCCAGGTCGGCTTTATAGTCGGCTTGTGGCGCAGAGAGTGGAAGCGCCGGCGTGCAGCAAATGATGCGTTTCCGAAGCTGCCGCCGCTGCGCTACGTGCAGCGCTTGAGGAGTGTCGGCGTGAGCCTGTCGGCACTCACGCGCGATGCGGCACATGGTGCAGAAGATGCAACGACGGGCACACAGCCCCAGCGTAAGCCGGCGCGTTGAAATGGTCCTTGATTCCGCATCACACCTCGCATCTGCTGACGCACCGGAAAGTGCATCAGTATGCGCACCAAGTTTCGCATTGCCGGCAGCGTCGACACTGTCACCAACCACGCACCGCGGCGGTATCCTGCGCTATACCCTGCTCTTGCCTGCAGCGACGCCGTCGAACAACATCATCAAGGGCATGCACTTTCGCGCATACCAGAAGACTCGGCAAGGGTGGCGGCTGATGGTCCTGAGCGCACTGAAAGGAGTGCGACCGGCGGCGCCGATTCAGCGCGCAAGACTTGTCATCATTAGGCACAGCGCGGGGTTTCTGGATTGGGACAATGCGCTGGGCGGACTGAAACCCTTGCTGGACTGCCTTGTGAGCGCGTCCAAGCGCAACCCTGACGGGCTAGGGCTCATCGCTGATGACAACCCGACCGCGATGCCCGAGCCCCCGTATATGCGTCAAAAGAAATGCAAGCGTGGTCAGGGGCACACCGAGTGCTGCGTCTACGAATTGTGAGCAGGAGCAAAGCGGGTGTTTGCGCCTCGACGCGCACCGGGTCCACCGTAACGCCTGCAGCCTGACCAGCGCCGAGGGCAGCCGTCCCAATAATCCGGCGAACCGTTCGGTGTCATCCCGGGTTCTTACCCGTGACACGCCGGCTCCAAAAGACAATTTGGCGACAACTATTGGTGATGCCTGAACCTGAGTAGGGGACCCTGTGCGGCTCCAACGAGGCGCCAAAAGCTTAGGCGCGGGGGTCGGTAGCCCCGGCGCCCAGAATGAGGTCGAAAAGCATGCCTATTCTCGGCGTCAAGGTCGGTGAAACTATGCCGATACTATTGGTAAGCGCTGCGCCTCAACCAACCTTCGATGGAGAGCGTCGTGACGATTTCCAGCGTTTTTTCTGACTACAAGGTCTACCAGGCGAGTAGCGGGCAAAAGAATGCCCAGCAGTCCCGCCACGGACACCATAACGCTTTTGATGAGCGCGAGGGAACCGCTGCACCAGGTCCCGCTACGGTGTCGAACGCTGCTGGCACGGCAGACGGCGATGGCGGCAACGAGGGTTCCGTTGGCAAGACGGTCAATGTAACCGCGTGAGGGCCGTGGGCATTGATACCAAGGACCGAAGAGCAACCGCTAAGAAAAAGACTAAGTAAATATATTTTCGAAAAGGCTAAAAAAGGGCCTCGTATTTAAAGTCCATTCGCAACACTTTGGATGGACATCCAAGCTTTAAGCACCCTCCCCGCCGTCATGGACGTGGACCAAGTCGCAGCGCTACTGCACTGCACCTCTATTCGTGTCAGCGAGCTGGTGGAGCGCAACGAACTCCCCGGCTCCAAGTATGGCCGGACGCTAATGTTCGAGACCCGCCAGCTGCTCGAGTTCATGCGGGCGCGTGCCTTGCGCGAGATAGCCGAGCGCGAGGAACTCAGGCGGCCCAAGAGCGATATGGCGCTCCAGGTGGAAGCCCGCGTGGACCTGAATACGCCCAAGCCTGCCCGAGGGCGTGGCAGGCCCCCGAGCGCGTCACCCTTCCCTAGGGCAACATCGTAGCCAGCTCCGACCCACGCAGGCGCATATAGCGCCTCAGCATACGCGGGTCACGGTGACCAGTGATTCGAGCTATCTGTGTATCGCTCAATTTTATACCGTTTGGCGGGATATAAAGCACCAACCGGCATATAGCCTCTGAGCGGGTGTCGTGAAAATTGAAGTGACCACAGCCCGCCTCGTTGAAGACCCGACCGAAGTAATGGGAGACAGCGCTCGTCGTAGCGTCGAGCACTTTGGTGCTTTGGTCACCGTTCCAGAATGGAAAAATGCGCATGTCGTCGTTGGCTGGTGCGCGCTTGCGTTCAGCTACCAGCAAACGGCAGGCGACGGTGCTTAACGGTACCTCGCGGGTATCACCATTCTTGGTCTTGTCTAGAAACACCGTGCGCTGAGCTATGCTAATCTGGCCCCAGGAAAGCCTGTACATCTCCCTCATCCGCATGCAGCTCTCGAGCGCCAGCAGAAAGATAAGCAGTGCTCCAGTGTGCCACTCGACCGCGCTTTTGCCGTAGTACTCATCTTCCGGTTTGCCCGCCTTCTCCGCTTTCTTCGCACGCGCGATGCGCTCCGTGAGTACCTTCACGACCGCTACCTCTTCGTGCTTCATCAAACGGTTGACACTCTCAGAGTCCGTTGGCACTTCCATGCCCTGCGCTTTTATCGCCTTCTGCTCCAGCTCGTTGTAGATGGAGTAGCCCCGAGGCAGGTCATTAAGCGGATTTTTAAGGAGATGGTCAGGGTGGGTGCGCACCACCCATTTCAAGCAGCGCGACAGCGCACCTACGTGGTGGCGTGTCGTCCCGGGCGTGCGGTGCTTCTTTAACTTTTGTATGCGCACCCATTCGTCAGCCCATTGGTTCGTCAGCTTGGACAGCGAGGTGTCGCCGATTTCACTGGAGAGTGTTGACAGCAAATTGTCGGTGGATGGCGGAACACCGGCTGCGCGCCGGTACTCGCGTATCGCTCCGGCGATGTCGGTAAATAAGAACTTCGGCGCCTCTAACCAAGCCCGCGGGACGACGCCCGCGTCGAGCGAATCTTGCGCCATCTGTCCCTGCGTCCGCGCTTCTGCCTCGGTCGGGTAAGTAGCGTATTTGATTTTTTGCAGTAGCTTGTGTGTAACTCGCAGCTGATATTTTTTGCCGAGTGGCTTGACGAAGAAAGACATGGTGGCTCCAGGTAACGCGGGATTTTTTCCGCACCTGTAGCGTGCCCCGAAACAGGCCGCGAAACAAGCCGTGTATCGGTGGTATTCACCACTTTTTTGGCCGAAAACGAGTGGTGGTTGTGGTAAAACGAGGTAAAACGAGAATGTATAAAACTTCTAACTCGTTGATTGTATGGAGGCGGGGGTCGGAATCGAACCGGCGTACACGGCTTTGCAGGCCGCTGCATA
>VFSW01001863.1_pt1 | contig 31924 bp, 24 predicted proteins | sample 5358111 | NCBI WGS metagenome assembly VFSW01 (sample SAMN11554181, study PRJNA540505) | mine drainage metagenome | isolation source: sediment from site ElyBrook_90M | place: USA: Ely Copper Mine, Vershire, VT | collected 2017 | reverse complement strand
TCGATGGACAAGATCAGCTATTGGTCGCGCACGGTGATTGCCCCGCTTTTGGTGCTGATGAGCAAGCGGCCGGTGGCGGCTAATCCGCGTCAAATCCGCATTGATGAGTTATTCGTGACCCCGCCGGATCAGGTGCGTGATTACATCCGTGGTCCCTATAAATCGGCGTGGGGTTCCGTGTTCAAAGCGATCGACGTGGTGCTGCGCCCGGCGGATCGGCTGTTTCCAGCGCGCACCCGCGCGCAGGCGATCCAGGCAGCGCTCGATTTCATCACGCCGCGGTTGAATGGCGATGATGGGCTTGGCGGCATTTATCCGGCGATGGCCAACACGGTGATGATGTATCACACGCTTGGCTATGCCCCCGATCACCCAGACTATCAGACCGCCTGGCAGTCGGTGCGCAAACTGATCACCGATGCGTCCGCCCGGATCGAGGGGGGGATCTATGTGCAACCGTGCCTCTCACCAGTTTGGGATACCGGTTTGGCCGCCCATGCGCTCGCGGAGGCCGAGGGTGATCAGAGTCCCGCTGTGGCGGCAGCGTGTAATTGGTTGATTCCGCGACAAATTCTCGACGTGAAGGGTGATTGGGCGATCCGCAAGCCCCATGCTCCGCCGGGCGGCTGGGCGTTTCAATATAATAACGCCTACTATCCGGACGTTGATGATACCGCCGTGGTGGGCATGATTTTGCACCGCACGGGCGACCCTGCCCATGAGGCGGCGATTGAACGGGCGCGGCTTTGGATTCTGGGCATGCAAAGCCGCTCGGGCGGCTGGGGTGCGTTCGATTCGGATAATGAATTTCATTATCTGAACCATATCCCCTTCGCGGATCACGGCGCGTTGCTCGATCCACCAACGGAGGATGTAACGGCGCGTTGTGTTGCATTCTTGGCCCAACTTGGCCATCCGCAGGACCGCCCTGCGATTGAGCGGGGTGTCGCGTTTTTGCGCGAAACCCAAAAGCCTGACGGGTCGTGGTTTGGTCGCTGGGGCACCAATTATATTTATGGCACGTGGTCTTGCCTCTGCGCATTGCATGCGGCTGGCGTTGATCACGGCGATCATATGATCGTTCGTGCTGTGCACTGGTTGCTGAATCGGCAACGTGAGGATGGTGGCTGGGGTGAGGATTGCGAGAGTTATGCCTATGCAGAACCGGGGCGCTATCATGAAAGTCTGCCCTCACAAACAGCGTGGGCGTTGCTGGGGCTGATGGCTGTCGGCGAGACTGACCACCCGGCAGTGGCGCGTGGCATGGCCTATTTGCAAGCGAGCCAGGGGGAGGATGGGTCATGGCGCGAGCAGGCTTACAACGCGGTTGGGTTCCCGCGGGTATTTTATCTGCGCTATCATGGGTATCCGCGCTTTTTTCCGCTGCTCGCCTTGGCACGGTTTCGCAATCTCACCCGGAGCAATGATCGGATCGTGCCGTATGGTTTCTAGCGCCATCATGCGCGGAAGCTTTGGTGGATTGCTGATTGAGTTTTTGCGCCATGGCAGCAATGCGGCGCTAGGATTGGGGATTGTGCTGTGGCTGATCGTCGCGGCAATTGGCGCCGTCACGATCAATCCGCTCCTGGTAGTGGCCGGGGCATTGATGTTTTTTTTCAGTGAATATGGTTTTCATCGCTTTGCGTTTCATGCGCGGCCGGTGCGCCGCGTGCCGTTCGTTCTGAAATTACAGCGCCGGTTGCATTTTGATCATCATGAAACGCCAGAACGGCTCGATTTATTATTTTTGCCGTGGTGGTTTTTGGCTCCCATGCTCGCCATCACCGCCGGCGCGATCGCGTTGATCTGGCCAAATATCTCGGCGATCAGCGCGCTGATCGCAGGTTCAGCCTTGGCAATTCTTTATTATGAGTGGGTGCATTTTCTGGCGCATATCCCGTATCGGCCGCGCACGGCCTATGGGCGTTGGATCAAAAAATATCATCTGCGCCACCATTTCAAAAATGAACAAGTTTGGTTCGGCGTAACCAATCCGAGCTTTGATAGGCTACTCGGCACCTGCCCGAACCCGGAGACAGTGCCGCGCAGCGCGCAGGTGCGCCATTTGCATCCCGACGATTAGGGCCGGTTGCAAAATCTCTCGTTTGCGCCATGTTCAACGCAAAGCAATGGAGGGTACGATGAGTTTTGAAATGATCACCACTGAAACCCATGGCCGCGTAGGGTTGATCCGGTTGAACCGGCCTAAAGCGCTCAATGCGCTCTGTGATCAGCTTATGACGGAGCTGGGTGTCGCCCTGCGCGGCTTTGATGCGGATGAAGCGATTGGCGCCATGATCATTACGGGTAGTGAGAAGGCGTTTGCCGCAGGCGCGGACATTAAGGAGATGCAGAATCGCACCCATCCGGAGACGGCGCTCGATGATTTCATCGGCAAAACCTGGGAGACGGTGACGAGCATCACCAAGCCAGTGATTGCCGCCGTTGCCGGTTTTGCGTTGGGCGGCGGCTGCGAGCTGGCGATGATGTGTGACATGATTCTCGCGGCCGATACCGCCAAATTTGGCCAACCCGAGATCAAGCTCGGGGTCATTCCCGGTGCGGGCGGAACCCAGCGTTTGACCAGGGCGATTGGCAAATCCAAAGCGATGGAGATGATCCTCACGGGGCGGATGATGGATGCGGTGGAGGCTGAGCGGGCCAATCTGGTTGCCCGCGTGGTGCCCGCTGATGCCTTGATCGCTGAGGCGATCAAGGTGGGCGAGACGATTGCTTCGCTTTCGCCGGTTGCGAATGCGCTGGCCAAGCGGGCGGTTAACCGGGCGTTTGAGTCCTCGTTGGCCGAGGGCGTGCTGTATGAGCGGGCGACATTTCTCTCCTTGTTTGGCACGGCGGGTCAGCGCGAGGGGATGACGGCGTTTGTTGAGAAGCGGGCCCCAAAATTCTGAGATGATTCGGCCTGAGAGCCTTGCGACTCTGCCAGATCTTCAATATGTTGCGTGAGTTCCTTCGTTGACCACTAGATATAGAGGCTTTTCTGTATGACTGCGCCCGTTATAGCGATCGATACCAGCCCGGATCAGCACCCGGTGCGCTTTGATCTGCTCACCGAAAACCCGGTCTATAAGCCGTTCCGCTATCCATGGGCTTACGAGGCTTGGTTGACCCAGCAGCGCGTGCATTGGCTACCGGAAGAAGTGCCACTGGCCGATGATGTGAAGGATTGGCACAAAAATTTGACCGTCGGAGAGCGTAATTTGCTCACCCAGATTTTTCGCTTTTTCACCCAGGCGGATGTTGAGGTGAATAATTGCTACATGAAGCATTATAGTCAGGTGTTCAAACCCACCGAAGTGCTGATGATGCTTTCGGCGTTTTCGAATATTGAGACGGTACATATCGCGGCTTACTCGCATCTGCTGGATACTGTAGGGATGCCTGAACTCGAATATTCGGCCTTCATGAAATATAAAGAGATGAAGGATAAATACGATTACATGCATGGCTTCAGCGTGGACAGCAAGCATGAGATCGCGAAAACCCTGGCAGCGTTTGGTGGATTTACCGAGGGGCTCCAGCTTTTTGCCTCATTCGCCATTTTGCTGAATTTCCCGCGCTTTAACAAAATGAAGGGCATGGGCCAAATTATTTCTTGGTCCGTGCGCGATGAGAGCCTGCATTGCATTTCGATTATCCGGCTATTCCGCACGTTCATTTCAGAAAATCCAGAAATCTGGACCGATGAGCTTAAGCATGAGCTTTATGTATCGTGCGCCACAATCGTTGATCATGAGGATGCGTTCATTGATCTGGCGTTCGAGTTTGGCGCGGTTGAGGGACTAACGGCGGCGGAGGTGAAAGCCTATATCCGCTTTATCGCCGACCGGCGGTTGATGCAGCTTGGCCTGAACCCGTTATTCCATGTCGAGAAAAATCCACTCCCATGGCTTGATGAAATGCTGAATGCTGTTGAGCATGCGAATTTTTTTGAGGCGCGATCCACTGAATACAGCAAATCATCTACCATCGGCGAATGGGATGATGCATGGACGTCGCTTGAGGATAAGAGCCACGGCGTCACCGCGTCCGCTTGACGCCAATTGACATACGGGGCGTCGTTTTTGCGGCGACCCGAGAGGGATAGTTAGGTTTGGCTCGTCGTACTGCTGCGCATCAATAGTGGCCTTCACCATATTCAAGGCTTCGATAACCAATAACGTTAAGGAGTTGCTTCTGGCTGTAAGGGCGATCTCATGAGCAGCGCGTCATCGCCGTTCGGGTAATAGCGAAGGCGCTTCCCGGTTTCGAGAAAGCCCTGCGCACGATAGAGCGCCTTGGCAGGTTCGTTGTGTGCGGCGACTTCCAAAAACAACGTCGCCGCACCGCGCAGGCGGCATTGCTCGATTAACCCTAACAAAATCGCTCGCGCATATCCTTGGCGCCGCGCAGTGGGGACAATTCCGAGGCTGATGATTTCGGCTTCATCGACTATTACGCGTGCCAGCGCGAAGCCAATGGGCGAGTTGTCGACGGCCAGGAGGCCAAAGCCCGTTGGGGCAATCAGCAATGGTGCTAACGCTGATTCTGGCCATGGGTCTTCGGGGAAGCTGGTATTTTGCAGGGCGGCGAGCAGCTTCACATGCGCAAAGGATGCAGGAATAATATGCACCATTGGGGCGTCATACCGGCGCGGGGCGCAACCCGGCCGCGGGGAGTTTGGCTTCGGGAGGGTCCACATAAAGCGGCAATGGCCGGATTGTTACCCCACCCGCACCAAGGCGGTCGCGCAGGGCGCCGGCAATTGCGCACAGGCTGGGGACGCGCGCACTGGTGAGTAGTATGTTGGCATCACGGGCGGCAAGGCGGGCGGCAACCGTAATGGCGCGCTCACCGGCAAGTGCGATGGGGAGCGTTGGGCGCGGCAATGCGTCGTCGGCGAAACTTGCTGCAATCCCATCGCGCTCCAAAAATACTTGGCTGCGCCGGGCGGTAGCGGCAACCCAAAGCGGGCGGGTCAAGTTGGGCAAATCCTGTTGGAACGATTCCGTGAGCCGGACACCATGAACTGGAATATGAGCGGTCTGGCCAAAACCATGAGCGAGGGCGAGGGCGGCGCGGATCCCGGTGAAGCTGCCGGGGCCGACGATAACGGCAATTGCGTCGATTGTTTGCGGATCAATTGCGGCATCGGTCAGAGTTTCCGCGAGCATCAAGGCCAAACGATCGGTGAGCCCTGAGCCACTTTGAGATTGCCGATGGGCGAGGAGACTATTGCCATCGACAATCCCAATCGATGCCTGCGCGCCCGACGCATCCAGCGCAAGAATTCGATGCGGCGGGCCTCCGGACATCATCAGACGAGGCGGCAGGCTTCCTCGAAATCGAGGCGTGGGCTGCGCGGGAACATATCTTCCGCGACGCCATAGCCCAGATTGATCAGGAAGTTAGATTTCCAACCATGATCCGCGAGAAAGGCCCGATCAACCTTGTCTTTATCGAACCCTGACATCGGCCCGACATCAAGCCCGAGGGCACGGGCCGCCATGATCAAATAACCGCCTTGCAAGGTGCCATTCCGCATGGCGGTTTCTTCGGCGAGATCGGGATTGCCAGAGAACCAGGCGCGGGCATCCGCATGCGGGAAGAGCCTTGGCAAATGCTCGTAAAAGAGTGGGTCATGCGCCACGATCACCGTGACCGGCGCCGACATGGTTTTCTCTATATTACCAGGGTTGAGCGCTGGTTTCAGCTTTTCGCGGGCCTCCTGGGTGCGGATAAATACGAACCGCGCTGGTGAGCAATTGGCCGAGGTCGGGCCGAATTTCAGAATATCGTAGAGGGCGTGCAGGGTCTCATCGCTCACCAGGCGATCGGTCCAAGCGTTTTTGGTGCGAGCGGCGCGAAAAAGCGTATCGAGCGCGGAATCATCGAGCAGCATTCATCTCTCCATGCGGAAATTCAGACTCAAGCGGCGACTTGCTGCACCGCTTTAACTTCAGGGACATAATGGCGAAGCAGGTTTTCGATACCCATTTTCAACGTTGCCGTCGAGGACGGGCAGCCCGAACACGCACCCTGCATATGCAACGTGACGATACCATCGCGAAAGCCACGAAACACGATGTCGCCGCCATCGCCGGCAACAGCGGGACGCACGCGGGTATCGAGCAATTCCTTAATTTGGGCGACGATTTCATGATCGGCGGGATCAACATCTTCGGCCGTCAGCGCGGCGTCGCTGGCCATCATCGGATGGCCGGCGAGAAAATGCTCCATGATGGCGCCAAGAATCTGCGGGCGCAGGGCGGACCATTCGACCGCCTCGGACTTCGTGACGGAGATAAAATCACCGCCAAAAAACACGCGGCTGGTGCCAGGCAGGGCGAACAGGGCGCTGCCAAGCGGGCTAACCGCAGCCGCCTCCGCATTGGCCAGATCAACCGTGCCAGACTCCAGCACGGTACGGCCGGGCAGGAATTTCAGCGTCGCGGGATTGGGGGTTGGTTCGGTTTCGATGAACATGGTTGCTCCTAATCAGGACCGGTGGGGTCCTCTCTATACATCATGGGGAGCCAAGGTTCAAACGGCAAGATACCCAGCAATGCGTTCAGCCCAGTTGACCATCGCGCTGCGCTGACCCAGTTACGGGCAATCGCGGAACCCACGAAAATGGCGACGCAGCAAGGAGCAAAAAATGGCTGAGCAGGACGAGATTTTTGCACCGTATGACGCGCCAGCAGGTGGCTGGGGCGCATTGGCGGCAACGGCCAAAGCGCTTCGTCGGCAAAGCGTGGTGGCGCGGGGGAGCCGGGCGCTGCTCGCCGCCAACCAGCCGGAGGGGTTTGATTGTCCTGGCTGTGCATGGCCCGATCCGAAACATACCTCGTCCTTTGAGTTTTGCGAGAATGGGGCCAAGGCGATTGCCTGGGAAGTCACCGAAAAGCGGGTCACGCGCGAATTTTTTGCGGCCCATACGGTCAGCGAATTGGCGACCAAGAGCGATCTCTGGCTGGAAGAGCAGGGCCGCTTGACTGAGCCGATGCGCTATGATCCGGCCTCGGATAAATATGTGCCGATATCGTGGGACGAGGCGTTCGCGATCATCGCGCGCCACATCAACCGGATGGATAATCCGCATCAGGCCGAATTTTATGTATCGGGCCGCACCTCGAATGAGGCGGCGTTCCTGTTTGGTCTGCTTGGTCGCTTAGTCGGGACCAATAATTTTCCCGATTGCTCAAATATGTGCCACGAGCCGACCAGCCGGGGCTTGCCGCTCTCGATCGGTATTGGCAAGGGCACGTCAGTGCTCGAGGATTTCGAACATGCTGATATGATTCTGAATATCGGGCAAAATCCGGGCACGAACTCGCCGCGCGCGATGGGCACGCTGCGCGAGGCGGCCAAGCGCGGGGCGCGGATTGTGGTGTTCAACCCGCTGCGCGAGCGGGCGTTGGAACGGTTTGCCGATCCTAAAAGCACCCAGGATATGCTGCTCAACGGCGCAAAAATTGCCCATTTATACTGCCAGGTGAAAATCGGCGGTGACATGGCGGCGCTGAAAGGCGTGATGAAGCTGGTGATCGACGCGGATCGCGCGGCGAAGGCCAATGGGCAACCAGCGGTGCTCGATGATGCATTCATTGCGGCCCATACGCATGGGTTTGAGGCGTTCCTCGCGGATTTGGATGCGACGGAATGGGACGATATTATCGAAACATCGGGGTTAAGCCGCGAGGTTTTGCAACAGGTTGCCGACATTTACTGCAGCGCGAAATCGGTCATTTTGATGTATGGCATGGGCATCACCCAGCATCGCCATGGCTCGGAAAATATCCAACAATGCGTGAATTTGCTGCTTTTGCGTGGGAATATTGGCCGCGAAGGGACCGGCATTTCGCCCGTGCGCGGGCATTCGAATGTCCAAGGTGATCGCACTGTCGGTATCGATGAAAAGCCAACACAGGCCTTTCTCGATGAGCTAGCGAAGGTGTTTAAATTCGAGCCACCGCGCGAGCATGGACACGGCGTGGTCACGAGTATTGAGGCCATGCTGCGCGGCGAAGTTCGGGTATTCTTGGGTATGGGTGGCAATTTTGTCGCCGCCGTGCCCGACACGCCGCGGGTGCAAGCGGCGATGCGCCAGATTGATTTGACTGTGGGCGTGAACACCAAGCTCAATCGCGGTCATGTGGTGCATGGCAAGGAGGCGTTGATCCTGCCTTGCCGGGCGCGCAGTGAGCTCGATGAACAAGGAGGCGTTCTGCAATCGGTTACGGTTGAAGATAGTATGAGTTTTGTGCATGCCTCCGGCGGCTTGTTAGAGCCGGCAAGCCCAGATTTGCGCTCGGAAGTTGCGATTGTCTGCGGCATGGCCAAGGCTATTTTCCCGGATCGCTATACGCATATCGACTGGGATGGTTATGTGGCCAACTATGATCGGATCCGTGATGCGATCGAGGCGGTGTATCCGGAACTATTCCAGGAATACAATAAGCGCGTGCGTGAGCCGGGCGGGTTTCGCCTGCGCAATCCGGCGAGTGAGCGTGAGTGGAAAACCAGCACCGGCAAGGCAAATTTTCTGGTATTCAACGGTGTCGCCGAAGATCCGGCGCGCATCGCCAATCCGGACATGCTCCGCCTCGCAACCCTGCGCAGCCACGATCAGTATAATACGACAGTGTATAGTAATGATGATCGCTATCGTGGGATTAAAGGTGATCGGATGGTTGTGTTCATGAATGAGGCGGACATGAAGGCGCGCGGCGTGCAACCTGGGGCTAAAGTTCGGCTGCGCACCGTATCGGATGACGGCATTGATCGTGTGGTCGAAAATCTTACTGTGATTGCCTATAACATTCCACGCGGATCGATCGGAGCCTATTACCCTGAGACTAATCCGTTGTTAGCTCTGGGGCATCATGACCAACTCGCCGAAACGCCTGCGGCAAAATCGATCCCGGTGATGGTGGAGGCCATGGCATGATGAGGGCACGAACATCGAAAATCTTGCGAACTTAACGTAGAGTCTGACTTAACAACTGGGCTAAGGCGGCGATCTTAGCTTGATAGCGAGGATCGCATTATGGCAGCTTGGCGTTTGGCTTGAGCAAATCTGACAACCACTTCTGATACGGGATTTTCGCTTCCCAGTTAAGAGTCTGTCGTGCGGCGTGCGCGTCACCGACCGCTCGTGGAATATCAGATGGGCGCATGCGGGCGGGATCGGCTTTGATCGTGACTGCCAATCCCGATCTTGCGATCAGATCATCGAGCATGCTGCCGATGCGCCTTGGTTGGCCCGAGGCGAGGTTGAGCACCAGATTATCGGGCAGTTCGCCAGCCTCGATCAGTGTCAGGGCGCGCACCACCGCAGCCGCCACATCATCGACATGCACCATATCGCGCTCGGCATCGAGATTACCGACTTCAAGTATTGGCGGCGCCGCACCGGCGTGAATGCGCTTGAGTTGAGCGGCAAAGCTGCCCATGGCGTAGCTTTCTGGCATTGCCGGGCCGATTTGGTTGAACGGGCGCAGGCGCAGCAGCCGCAAGCCGCGTTCGGCAGCGAGAGCCCCGAGCGTCAGATCGGCGGCGGATTTCGAGGCGGCATAGCTGTTGAGCGGGGCGAGCGGCGTGGTCTCAGCGACTGGCCGGCCAGATTTGAACGAGGCCCCGTAACAATCACCGCTGCCAAAATAGATCAGCCATGCGCGGGGGGTGTGCACCAGCATCGCGTCGGCAAGATTCAACGTGCCGGTCAGATTGACGTCGAAACAACGGGTCAGATCACGCTGGGCTTGCGGCACGGCGGCGATCGCCGCGAGGTGAATGACAATATCAGCGCGCGTCTGTTCAATTGCGGCGAACACCGCGCTACGCTGCGCGATGTCACCGATGAATGGCTGCAATATAGAATCAGGGAACGCAGCGTTGATCGCTGGAAGCAGCGCGCGGCCAACAAAGCCGGACGCACCGGTGAGCAGAATTCGCGCAGCCACTAAATTCCCTTCTTGATGCGGGCCAGATCCGCCTCGACCATCTCGGCGGCAAGCTGTTCGAGCATGACCTCGGCTTTCCAGCCCAAGGCGCGTGCCGCTTTGCTTGGATCACCAAGCAGCAATTCCACCTCGGCGGGGCGCATCAACTTTGTATCGGTGCGAATATAGTCAGCAGCTTTTAGCCCGGCCGCGCCAAACGCCATATCGGCGAAGGCGGCCACGCTGGCGGTGCGGCCGGTGGCAATCACATAATCGTCCGGCTGGTCTTGCTGCAGCATCAGCCACATGGCGCGAACATAGTCGCGTGCGTGACCCCAGTCGCGTTGGGCGGCAATGTTACCGAGCGTCAGATGCTGATCGAGCCCGAGCTTGATCCGTGCAACCCCGTTGGTAATCCGGCGGGTAACAAATTCAATGCCGCGTAGCGGGCTTTCATGGTTGAATAAAATGCCTGAGGAGGCATGCATACCGAAGCTCTCGCGGTAATTCACGGTCATCCAATGGGCGTATAGCTTGGCCGCAGCATAGGGGCTGCGCGGATAGAACGGAGTGGTTTCGGATTGTGGCACTTGTTGCACTTTACCGAACATTTCCGATGAGGAGGCTTGATAAAACCGCGCCTGTGGCCGGGCGATGCGCACGGCTTCCAGCATGGTGACGGCGCCAAGCCCCGTCACCAAGCCGGTTAAGCTCGGCTGTTGCCACGAGGTGGCGACGAAGCTCTGCGCGGCGAGATGATAAACCTCATCAGGCTGGTGGTCTTGCACAATCCGGATCAGGCTACCGAGATCGGTCAAATTGCCTTCAACCAAGGTAACGCGATCGAGAATACCGAGCCAGCGCAGCCGCTCACCAATCACATCCGATGAGGCGGACCGACGCATTACGCCGATGACCTTATAGCCTTTGCCGAGCAGCAATTCGCTCAAATAGGCACCATCTTGGCCGGTGATGCCGGTAATCAGGGCTGTGGGCATAGGAGCTCCGTATGATCAGGGTTCGCGATAGCGGCGTTTTGAACGGAATTATCGTCGTTGGCTAGAGGAAGGCGGGCGATCGGACTCGACGTGGGCGATCCGTTAACGATATGTCACATCGTTAACTGTTGCGCCGGATGCCGCGCGCACTTAAGTCGGTTGTCGAACGATTGAACGCGCGATATTAGGGAAGCGACGATTGGCGTTCGAGATCGAGGTCTCGCTAAATTGCCTTTATCGCGTCCTCAATTTGACATAATCGTTGCGGATGGTGGTGTATGACAATATGGGTTGATATCGAAGACCTTCTCGCGCACTTTTATGCTGCCAGCCGGCCTTCGGGCATTCAGCGATTATCGTATGAGATTTACCGGGAATTGGCTCGCACATCGGTGCCGGGCGAGCCGATACGGTTCGTTCGGCATATCCCCAAAGGCACAGATCTCGAAGAAGTATATTGGCCCGATGTTGAAGCGCGGGTTGAGCTGGCGTTCAGCCAGGAGGCGGAATTAGCAACGGCCGGGCCACCTGTCGCGCTTGATTTGCAAAGTCCGCCCCAGAAGGCGGTGCCACAATCCAGACTGCGTGCGTGGGCGCGGCGATTGCCGATGGATTTGAGGGCCCCGCTCGCTGGCTTGGTTAATGCCCAGCGCGCGGCCTTCGCCGCGCAGGGTGATGCGGTGCGTGCGGCGCGTGATTTGTTGCGTGGATTGCGGCGTTGGGCCGGGTTTGGCGGCACCGGTGCATTCGGTTCGATGGTATCGGTTAGCTCGGCCGCGTCGAATGATGATCGTGCTGGAGCAGCCGTGTCCCCGATGCCGGGTGATGTGTTTCTCGCCTTAGGCGCCTCGTGGCAGGGCGGTTATTACCCTAACTTAGTCGAATCGTTGAAGCAGCGCTTTGGTGTCCGATTTGCATTTATGATTTATGACTTAATCCCAATTTTGTGGCCCGAATTCGTGATGGCGCGCATCCGTGAACCCTACCAAGCCTGGATCACCCCGATGCTGCGGGCGGCCGATGTTGTCTTCACCATTTCAGAAACAACGACTGCCGATGTGCTGGACTTTGCCACCCAGGCGGGGATTAGTGTGCCGGTGACCAAAATTGTGCCGATCGGGGTGACGTTCCCGGACCGATCGCCGGTACCGCCCCCTTTGTCGCGGCCCTATGTGTTGATGGTGTCCACCATCGAAATTCGCAAAAACCACGCTCTGATGTTCAAGGTCTGGCGGCGTTTGATGGCAGAGTTGCCAGCCGAGCAGGTGCCAACTTTGGTATTTGCCGGGCGAATCGGCTGGCAAACTGTTGATTTGCTCGCACAGATCGAGAATACCAACCAGCTTGACGGCTTATTACGCGTGATCGAGGCGCCAAGTGATCGAGAATTGGCTGCTTTATATCAAAATTGCTTATTTACCCTGTTTCCCTCGTTTTATGAGGGGTGGGGCTTGCCGGTCACTGAGAGTTTGAGTTTCGGCAAAACCGTTGCAGCGGCCCATCGTGCATCGATTCCAGAGGCGGGCGGGATATTTTGTGATTATTTCGACCCGGATAATCTGCATGACGCCTATCGGGTGGTGGCACGGCTGATCACTGATCCCGCGCATCGCTCAACCATGGAGCATCGGATCAAACAAGAGTTTCGGCCACCCTCCTGGGCCGATAGCGCTGCGGCGATCACATCTTTGTTGGCGCAAGCCCATGCAAAGATAGCAACCAACCTACTCGTGGCAGATTAGCGGCTATCGCTGCGTCACGGGCCAGGACGCAGAGCAACGGTTGCCGATAAATTAACCCGTTCAGTGACGTTGCCAGGTTGAACCATCGGTGGCGCGCCAGCCGGTGCACTATACATCACGTTGCGCATCATCGGCACAACAATTCCTCCGATTCCCATAGTGAGGGACCGAATTCGCCCCACTTTAAGGCCAAGTGCGGCGGCTATCGCGGTTTCCTGATAATGCAGGGATGTAACAGCGGCCTGGATTGCCGCATCTCGCGTGGCCATTGCAGTGGACGGCTGCAATGTCCCCGTCAGCGATTGTAACTGAACGCCGTCGGCCTGTAATTGGCCGATCAGGTTAAGCACGGGCTTAGCGTCCGCGCTGTTCGGCGCGGCGGCGTAGGTCAGCGAAATAGACTGCGTGGCCTCCCATGTTGTGCCGTGCTGAGACGAGGTAACCGAATAACCACCCGTGGTAACTGACAGTTTGGCAACTTGATTTAATTGATGGAGCACAGTTGCCATTTGCTGGTTCAAATTTGTTTGTGCGGTCCGGCTATCGGGGCCGCGCGTTTGCACCAAGAGTGACGCGTCCATCGCATCTGGCGTGTGTGTCGCTTGTCCGCTGACGTTGAGCGACACAATCGTTGCTGCGGGTCGAACTGGCGCGGCTGCGGCACGGGCACATGGCACGATGATGCCGACTCCGAGCGCAACAATCACCGGCCCGAGGGCGTGACGATTATGGTTGGATATCAAGAAACTTCCTCCTCGTAGCCAGTCTTGCCATTTTGCGCGACCGTTTTGAATTTGTCTTTGGCCTGCTGTGTGGACTTAAGCCAGCGCGCTGGTCAATTAACTTTGTCGTAAGTTGTTGATGATGGCTTGCTTATCGATGATTCGGGCTTGCGTTTATCCAAGCAAGACCGCATGAATCGGTCGATGTCCAATCCATCCGATCCGCTGACCGAGAGCGCCCATTTCGATGCCGATACGCTGACGGCGGTTCATGGGATCGCCGCTTGGGGAAATGCCTGCTTTAACCCAGCTGCGCCGGATTCGGTGTTTCATCATGCGCCGAATCGGGTGATTGGCACGTGGTCCCACTTCTTAGGTGGCGGTGCGCGGCAACCGGGCGCTGATCTGGGACATGCTGAAACGGCGGTGTGCGAATTAGCGGGGGTGAGCGCGGTCTCGCTTGCCGGCGCACTACTGGATCCAATGTCGATGGCGATTTTTAGTCCGGCGCGCGGTTTTTATGCCCCGTCGGGCGGTTCGCACGCGGCGCTGCGCTGCGAATCATCGTCGCAGTATGATGGGGTCGTCACGCCGGTGGCCGGAGTTGAGATTCATGATATCCGACATTTTTTATATAATGGCCTGCCTTCGGCAGTGATGTTGCGCGGCATGTTGGGGCCGCGTTTGCTGGTCGCGGGACCCGTTTTGCAGCCTTGGCAGACGGAACTTCTAGCGGCCCTCGGGCTTGATCAAGGTTATTTTTCGATTGCCGAGCCGACCCGCTTTACCAGGATTATTGCCACTGACATGATGCGGCCGGAACCACCTTCGCGTTTCGCACGCGGCGCCATTGATCGCTTGCGATTTCGATTTGGTCAGGACCATGTCCGAACGCGGCGACTGCTGATCGGTGATGGCCAAAAAGCTTGGGGCGACGACTGGTCTGCAATTGAAGCAGAGGCGGAGGATTTCGGCTTCGAGCCGGTGGATCTGGCGCCGCTGAGTATGGCCGAGCGGGCGCGGCTCTTCGCTAGCGCGACGGCTGTGATCGGCCCGAGCGGAGCGGCGTTGGCGCTGGTGGGTTTTTGCGATCCGGGGACCGCGATTTTAGAGTTGCAGACTACCGCGTTGCTGGAGGGTTGGACGCGGGTTCTGTGCGCTGTGTTTGGCTTGGAGTGGTATAATTTGATCGTCAGCATGTCGGACATAACGGGCGAGACGTTGCTTGATCGCGGGTCGTTACGCATCTGTCTGAAGAATATGGCGGGAGCAGCATAATGGCGCGGCTACGGCTGGACCATGCGCAACCAACCTTCTTGCCGATTGCGCCCCGTGGCTTGGTGCGCGATCAGATCGTATTCGGATTGTCGCGCGCGCCGTTCGGCGGGCAGCGCCTTGCCCGCAGCGCCGGTGTGGCAACCGAGGTTTATGAGCCAGGCCTTGTGGTGCCAAACCCCTTCGCCGTGAGAGCTTTGGACCCGGCAACCCAAGCGGATGCCGATTGGGCTGAATCGCCGGTGGCCACCGCTGCGCCGATCGCCTCGGGAGCCGCAATATCGTTAGGGCGATTTTTGACCGAGGGATTGGCCATCGCGCTATTGCAGCGTGATGTGATTGGCGTGGTGCCGCTCATCGGCGCGGGACCAACGCCTGCGCAGCGTGCTGCGCTGGATGCGTTAGATCTGGCGAGCGATTTCATCGCGATTGATCGAGCCACGCGGTTGCGGCGCATGATCGTTACCCAGCGCGAATCGGGGGCAATCAATGGACGTGTCCCGCCGGTTCATGCGGATCGTTTCATGCGGGTGGCTATCGAAGCGCTACGATTCGCGGTCGAACCCTATGAAATCAGCTCACAAATTGCATTGCGCCGACCGCGGCCAATCGCCGATTATGATGTAGCCAATCGGCTTAGTTTTGATAGCTGGCTGGCGAGCATGGGGGTGGTGACGATCGATCCGACGGCCATGCGGATTGGCGCCAGTGATTTGGGGCTGCTTGATCTCGCAGCGGCTTTAGCCGGGGCGCGCTGTGTGGTGATTGACGACCCCAGCCAAGCCGGTTTGCTGGGTTTTTGTGACCCTGGCACTAAGGTTGTCGAGATTGCGGTCGATGGCTGGACCGATCCACGCATTGCCGCGATGTGCCGGGTATTTGCGTTGGACTGGCGCGTTGTGCTGTGCGACGCCCCTGCCTATTCGGTTTCCCAGCCTGTGCCATTGGGTAGTACGTCGTTGTTGCGCACCGAAATCGACATTGCTGGCGTCGCGATGGCGCTCGACGTTTCTTGACTTTGCGACGCGCTTTCCTGATATAGGAAGGGACCGTAGCACTTGGCGCAGGATTGCGTGTGGCTGCGCGAAACCCTTGACCGAATTGGTTGTTCGATTTGTCCGATACCCAGGATGTTAACCCTGATTTTGCCGATCCTTCGGCCGATGAAGCGCCCGTGAATGGCTTCGCGGAACTAGGCTTGTCCCCTGAAATTCTCCAGGCTCTTGAAGAAAAAGGCTATACCGCCCCCACCCCGATACAGGCACAAGCGATTCCGACCGTGCTCATGGGGCGCGACGTGATGGCCTGCGCGCAAACAGGGACCGGCAAGACCGCAAGTTTTACCCTGCCCCTACTGGATATTTTGTCCGGCTCACGCGCTCGCGCCCGGATGCCGCGCTCCTTGATTCTCGAGCCGACCCGCGAATTGGCACTTCAGGTCGCTGAGAATTTTGTGCAATACGGCAAGCACCTGAAATTGAATCACGCGTTGCTGATCGGCGGCGAAAGCATGGCCGATCAGAAAGATGTGCTGACCAAGGGCGTTGATGTGCTGATCGCGACCCCCGGTCGGTTGATCGATTTGTTCGAGCGCGGCGGATTGCTCCTCTCGGATGTGCGTGTGTTGGTGATCGATGAAGCGGATCGAATGCTCGATATGGGGTTCATTCCCGATATTGAGCGGATTGTCGCATTGCTGCCGGTGTTGCGCCAAACCTTGTTTTTCTCGGCCACCATGGCGCCGGAAATCAAGCGCCTTGCCGATGCGTTCTTGACCAATCCGCGTGAAATTACCGTCTCAAAACCAGCGACGGTTGCGACCACGATTACCGAGGCGATGGCGCTGGTGGCGACGCATGACAAGCGCGAGGCGCTGCGCCGGTTGATCCGGTCGGAAGATGTGCAGAACGCGTTGATTTTTTGCAATCGGAAACGTGATGTCGATATTTTACATAAATCGCTGACGCGACACCAATTTTCTGCTGGCGCTCTGCATGGCGACATGCCGCAATCGGCGCGCTTTGCGACGCTGGAAGCGTTCAAAGCCAATACGATCCGATTGCTGGTCTGTTCGGACGTCGCTGCCCGTGGTTTGGATATTGGCGGTTTGAGTCATGTGTTCAACTTTGATGTGCCGCATCATGCTGAGGATTATGTGCATCGGATTGGCCGCACCGGCCGCGCTGGACGTGAGGGGCGGGCCTTGACCATCGCCTCGCCGGAGGATCGGCTGGCCATCGCGGCAATCGAAAAACTGACAGGCCATGCCATCCCCCCAATGCAGATTGAAGGGCTTGACCCCGTCGATTGGGCGGAAGAGGATGGCCGCCGTCGACGCGGCGGGCGGGGCAAGGCCGCACCAGCGGTCGCACCCAAGCGCGCAGCGAAAGCTGAGGTGACGGAGCCTATCATCGAGGCAACACAGCAGCCGATATCGGAGACCGAGATTGGGTCGACGGCAACTGATTCGTCGCGCGGACGCGGACGGGTGCGCGGCGGTAGTCGGCGCACTGCACGACCGGGAAGCCCAGCACGTGGGCCATCAGAGCGTGCCGAACAACCACTGGTTCCTCAAGCTACTGGTGATCATGGCGCTATCGGAACGGTGCGTGGGTTTGGCAATGAGGTGCCAGCCTTCATGCTGATCGCCCGCAGGCCCGGCCCAAGGCCGGATTTTAGTGTGACGAGCACGGAGGATGCGTCTGACGATGATGTTCATCCGAATGATGAGGGAACGGAGATTGCCGCATGAATAAAATTGATCCGTCGTTGCAAAGTCATACCACCCATAAAGGTGGTTTCGCGCCGTTTGATTGGGCAGATGCGCTCAATTTTGATGGGCAGCTGTCCGAGGATGAGCGTGCGATTCGCGATGCGGCGCATGAATATTGCCAGGGCCAACTATTTCCCCGTGTGCTGAAGGCGTTTCGCGAGGAAAAATTTGATCGGGCGATCGTATCCGAGATGGGGCAAATGGGCTTTCTGGGCGCCACCTTGTCGACCCATGGCTGTGCTGACGCCTCCTATGTCGCCTATGGTTTGATCGCGCGCGAGTTGGAGCGGGTTGATAGTGGCTATCGGTCAGTGTTTTCGGTGCAATCCTCGCTGGTGATGTATCCGATTTCCGCCTTTGGATCGGAGGCACAAAAGGACAAATATCTGCCGAAATTGCGCACAGGCGAATGGGTCGGCTGCTTTGGCTTGACCGAACCGGATGCCGGATCAGACCCCGGATCAATGCGCACCAAGGCAACGCCCGTGGATGGTGGGTATGTTCTCAACGGATCAAAAACCTGGATCAGCAACGCGCCGATCGCCGATATGGCGCTGGTATGGGCTAAGGACGAAACGGGGACCATTCGGGGCTTCTTGGTCGATCGTGGCTCCAAAGGGTTGGAGACGCCGAAAATCGAGGGTAAATTTTCGCTTCGTGCCTCGATTACCGGCATGTTGATGCTGCAAGACGTATTTGTGCCCGCGGATCATGTGCTCCCTGGTGTCAAAGGGCTCCGTGGACCATTCTCCTGCTTAAATAATGCGCGCTATGGTATCGCCTGGGGGGCGATGGGTGCGGCCGAGTTCTGCTGGCATGCCGCGCGCCAATATACCCTGGACCGGCAAATGTTCGGGCGTCCCCTCGCAGCAACGCAATTGGTGCAAAAAAAGCTAGCGGATATGCAGACCGAGATATCGTTGGGCTTGCAAGGTGCGTTGCGGCTTGGAAGGCTGCTTGATGAGGGGAAGGCGGCGCCAGAAATGATTTCCCTCATGAAGCGCAATAATTGCGGTAAGGCGTTGGATGTTGCGCGGGTGTCGCGTGATATGCATGGCGGCAACGGGATCGTCGATGAATATCACGTGATCCGGCATATGATGAATTTGGAGACAGTGAACACCTATGAAGGCGCCCATGACGTGCACGCCTTGATCCTCGGCCGTGCTCAGACCGGGATCTCGGCTTTTTAATCTTGGGTTCGGCGTTTGCCGATTGTCATATTTGGCCTGCATGTCTGGGTTTTTTGTCGTTAAATAGCAGGCCAGTAGCCGACGACGTTGACGCAGGTTTTTCTTTGGTTTGCCGGGTAAGTTTGTACCTTTTGATCGAATAAATGATGATCAGAGTAAGTGCGGTCAGATTCGGTTATCCGGCCTCCGGGAGCGATATTTTTTGATTTCAACCCGTTTATTAACTTGATGTTTGGCTCGATAGATTTATAATGTCTCCGCTGTGGTTTAGATGTTTTTCACTTTTGATGTGCCGGAAATTTTTTAGAATTTTCTAAAAATTTTTCGTTTGCGGTGGCTTTGGCGATGAACATAGCATATGCGTAAGAAAATTTTAGGTTTCGTTGCGCTTCGATTGTTGTTGATTTATTTGGAGGATTGAGAGTTTGGTTCCGCTTCACCATAAAGCTGGAATGGAAAAGAATTCCACCAAGCTCACGGGGTGGTTCAGTCCCGTTATCATCCCGATTGAATTTTTACCCCGTGCGAAGATCATTCATCTCGATAATTGGGCAAAAAACAGCTTTTTAATCACGCTGCCAGGCTTGCTTGTAGCGTCCATGCTGCTGTGGCAATCTGATGAATCGTTGCAATATCAATATGTATTGTTTTGCTTTGCAGCGATTGTGCTAGCATATGCGTTTCATGTCGCCCTAGCAGATTGGTGGCTGACCAGAACCGATAAATTGGTCAATCTTGCGCGTGCACGGCGGTTGGTTTTCTTCGGGCGGTTGGGGTTGTCTGTCTCGTGGGCGTTGTTGTTTAACATTGCGATACGCACTGGCGGTCATAGCGCTTCCATTATTATTATTGGAACCGAAATTGCGCTCATGGCGTCGACCGTATCGGTCGGCCCGTTGACCTATGGTCTTGCTGCATTGATCCCTTTGGTCATCGGCGCCCTGACATCGGTCGGCCCTGGTTCGCCCGCATTTTCGCCCATCGTTTTCATCAGTATCTCGGTTTACGGAACCTATACATTTTATTCGTCGTTTTTTTTGAATCGCAAAATGATCACTGAAACCCTGACCACCATTCGACTGGAACAAACCAATGAGACGATCAGGATTCTGCTCCGCGACTTCGAAGAAAGTGCGAGTGACTGGCTATGGGAAGTCGATGCCGCCTTTAATCTGAAGGCCATTTCGCCGCGCTTTGCCGAGGTCGCGCAACGTGATCCCGCAACAATGGCGGGGCCGCTGATTGATGTGCTGCGCGGTGAGGGGCCGCCTGACCCTGGTTCGATCAAAGACCCCTTGGCACCGCTGCTTGATCAATTTGCCGTGCTCGCGCCAGTGCGTGATCTTGTGGTGCCGATCATCGTTGGTGGTGAGCGGCGCTGGTGGTCATTGACTGGCAAGCCGATATTTGAAGGGCCAAATCAGCGGTTCGCCGGCTATCGTTGTGTTGGTTCGGATGTGACAGCTAGCCATCAAGCGCGTGAGCAAAATGCCTATCTCGCTAGGCACGATGCGCTGACCGGGCTTGCTAACCGGGTAGCATTCACCACTGCTCTTGAACGGGCACTCAGCATGGGCCGCGGTGCTCTGCTGAGCCTCGATCTCGACGCGTTCAAAGCGGTAAACGATCGATTTGGCCATTCGATGGGAGATCTAGTGCTCAGCGCGGTGGCGCACCGGATCAGGGGCGCAATTCGAGATGGTGATGTTGCAGCGCGGCTTGGTGGTGATGAATTCGCGATTTTGCTCGGCGCAGACGACCAAAATGAAGTGCTCGCAGTGGCTCGGCGGATCGTTAATCTGCTTGGTCGGTCGTTCAAGTTTGACGGCATAACGGTCGAAATCGGTACATCAATTGGGATCACCCTAGTCCAAACTGTGGCGAGATCGGTGCGCGCGGGCGCGACCGCGTTCGATGATGAAACCGGAATCGAAATGTTGATTAAGCAAGCGGATTTGGCTTTGTATCAAGCCAAGGCGGACGGGCGCGGCACTTGGCGGTTTTTCAACGATGAAATGCATCGCGATGTTGATCGGCGGCGTCATCTCCAGCGAGATTTGCGAAACGCCATCGGCGCCGGAGTTTTGGCGGTACGGTTTCAGCCAGTCGTCGGCTTGGCTCGCCGCGATATGACAGCGGTAGAGGCGGTTCTGCATTGGCCGCAGCAAGCCGCTAACCAAATGGAGCCATCTGACTTGTTTGCCGTCGGCGAGCAGATAGGCATGGCCAATATCATCGCGGAACTGATGCTCAATGAGAGCCTTGCTTGCGGGCGGGTGTTACCGTCCACGATTCGAGTTGGCCTCGATATCGTGCCTAGCTTGTTGCTTGATCGAGCCAAGATTGCCAACTTGATCGATATTTTAGCAAAATCCGGGGTTAAATCTGACCGTCTCGAGTTTGAAATAACCGAAGCCGCGCTGATCAATGGTGGGGACAAATGCTTAGAGCATTTGCGGCAGTTACGCAGTTTTGGCTGTCGCACTGCGATTGATCATTTTGGCCTAGGGGCGACGTCCTTGGCAAAGCTGCATGAAATTCCGTTTAATCGGCTGAAAATTCATGGTAATTTTGCGGCTCGAGCTGAAGTCGATCCGAGAGCTGTATCGATGCTGCGCGCGATGATCGATATGGCCCATGCATTGGGTCTGTTGGTTACGGCGGATGGGGTTATCAACGAAGCGCAGGTTTCGTTGCTGAGCGATCTAGGGTGCGATGAGGCGCAGGGTCCGTTTTTTGCACCCCCCCTGCCCACCGCAGAAATCCTAACTTTCCCCGCTTTGAAAATCGCGCGGTTCGTGCCCCGCAGTCAGCACTTGGGCTGACTGCACCCACGCTACAAAGTCAGCACTTGGGCTGACTGGTCGCGATCAAGCTTTACGAATTTTTTCGGCGCATCTGCGTCACATCCCGCACCGCACCGCGAGCCGCACTTGTCGTCAGCGCAGCATAGGCTTGCAACGCGGGCGATACATTGCGTGGGCGGGGTCTTGGCATGAACGCATCGGTCCCGCGCGCGGTCATTGCGGCGCGGCGTTGTGCGAGCACAATTGGTTCAACCAGCACATTGATGCTGCGTGCCGGAATATCAATCGCGATCATATCGCCCGGCTCGATCAGCGCGATTGCGCCACCCTCGGCGGCTTCCGGCGAGATATGCCCGATCGATAGGCCGGATGTTCCGCCGGAGAACCGCCCATCGGTGATGAGCGCGCACGCTTTGCCAAGACCCTTTGATTTGAGATAGCTCGTTGGATACAGCATTTCCTGCATCCCTGGCCCCCCTTTCGGGCCCTCATAGGTGATCACGACAACATCGCCCGGCTTGACCTGATTTCCCAAAATCGCGGCAACTGCCGCCTCCTGGCTTTCAAAAATGCGTGCGGGGCCCTGGAACTGCAAACTACCGGCATCAACGCCAGCAGTTTTCACAATCGCCCCTTCTTCGGCAATATTGCCATAGAGCACGGCAAGGCCGCCATCGGCGCTGAACGCGTGGGCGATATCACGAATAACGCCCTTGCTGCGGTCCGTATCGAGGCTGTCATAGCGGCGCGATTGGCTGAATGCTTGGGTGGTCCGCACGCCGCCGGGGGCGGCGGCGAACAGGGTGGTTGCGGCTTCGCGCCCGTTGGTTACGTCCCACTGGGCAAGTGCCTCGCCAAGACTCGCCGCGTGCACGGTCGGGCAGTCGCGATCGAGCAATCCGCCGCGGTCCAACTCGGCAAGAATACCCATGATACCTCCGGCGCGATGCACATCTTCCATATGCACATCGGGCACCGAAGGCGAGACTTTGCAAAGGTTAGGCACGCGGCGCGACAGTCGGTCGATATCCGCCATGGTGAAATCATGCCCCGCTTCATGAGAAGCCGCGAGCAGATGCAGCACCGTGTTGGTCGATCCTCCCATCGCGATATCGAGCGACATCGCATTTTCAAAGGCCCGCTTGCTCGCAATGGCGCGCGGCAGCACGTTCGCATCATCCTGCTCGTAATAGCGCCGCGCCAGATCAACGATTTGCCAGCCCGCTTCAACGAATAATTTCCGCCGATCCGCATGGGTTGCCAGCAGTGAGCCATTGCCCGGCAATCCAAGCCCCAAGGCTTCGACCAAACAATTCATCGAATTAGCGGTAAACATGCCCGAGCAGGAGCCGCAGGTTGGGCAGGCGGAGCGTTCCATCGCCGCCGCTTGCTCATCCGTCTGGGTCGGGTCCGCAGCGCTCACCATGGCGGTGATCAGATCAACCGCACGGGTTTCCCCGGCGGCCACATATTTGCCGGCCTCCATGGGGCCACCGGAGACAAAAATAGTCGGGATGTTCAGGCGCAAGGCCGCCATCAGCATGCCGGGCGTAATTTTATCGCAGTTGGAAATACAAACCAGCGCATCGGCACAATGCGCATTGACCATATATTCGACGGAATCGGCGATCAATTCGCGCGAGGGGAGAGAATATAGCATGCCATCATGGCCCATCGCGATGCCATCATCCACCGCAATCGTATTGAATTCGCGCCCGACCCCGCCAGCAGCGGCGATTTCTGCCGCCACCAACTGGCCCATATCCTTCAAATGCACATGGCCGGGTACGAATTGGGTGAAGGAATTCGCGATGGCGATAATCGGTTTACCGAAATCGCCATCGCCCATGCCGGTCGCCCGCCAAAGCGCGCGCGCGCCAGCCATATTGCGGCCATGGGTGGTGGTACGAGAACGATAATGCGGCATCGGCGACTTCCTTGATTGATTTGGAACAGTTTACACCGGACGATGATGCAGCGCAAAGACTCGCAAAGCTGAGGCCAGTTTTTGCTCAGGGACGCGGATCGCATCGATATCGGCGATCAAACGCGTGAGCGGCATGGCCCGTGCTGCCGCTATAGCGGTGAGCACGACCCAGAAATCAGGCTCAAGGGCGATCGAGGTGCGATGCCCGGCGAGGCTCAGACTGCGTTTTTCCAGCATCGATCAATTATTGCGGCGCAAGGCGGCGAGTAGTGCGGGCAAAAACACGAAGGTCGCGATGAGCACGGCGAGCAGGCTCAGCAGCAATACCGTTCCCATGCTCGCCGTGCCGCGATCGGCCGAAGCGGCGAGCGAACCAAAGGCTGTGCCGGTGGTCAGGGCAGAGAACAGCACGGCGCGCGCGGTCGCCGAGCCCAGCATACTGCGCAGGCCAGCGCGCCAATTCATCACAAAATACACATTGAATGACACGCCGACCCCAAGCAATAGGGGCAAGGCGATGATATTGGCGTAGTTCAGCGCCAGCCCGTCAAGCTGAGCAAACAAGGCGGTGAGCAGAGCGGACAACGCCAAGGTGATAATCACCAATGACGCATCTCGCACGGATCGCAGCACCACGATCAGAATAATCGCAATGGAGATCGAAGCGAGCAGAGCGGCCTCGCGGAAAGCCCCGAGAATGGTTCCGGCGGTCGCCACCGAAATAACCGCCGGGCCACCGACGTTCGGCACAATATGCTGGACTGAGCGGACAAATTTACCAATGCCGGGTGAGGCACCGGCCGAAGCTGTCGGAATAATTTGCAGCCGCACGCTGCCATCGGGCAGAAACCAATCCCGCTTGATCGAGGCCGGAAGGTTGGTCGCGTTGATTGGAGTTGGGTTCATCGCTTGACCGAGCCGGTCCAATTCGCCCGGTAAATTGCCGGTAAGCACCCCGTTAAGCGTCATGACCTGCTCATCCGACAAAGTAGGCAAGCGCTCCAGCGCGGAGCCGATGCGCAGCATTGGCGATCCTGAGGGTAATTTCGGCGCCGCTATTTTGATAGCATTACGCGCATCGGCGGCGGCTGTGCGAATACGCGCGGGCGTCACGGCGGGCGGCGTACCAGTTGCCAAGGCAGGTGTCAGGGCAGGTGCCAGTATCGATTGAGTTTGGCTGATCATTGCGAGCTTGGCCGATTGATGTTCAGGGATAAAATCGGCCCCGGAAATCACTGCTGCAACATCGGGCAAGGCGCTCAACCTAGTCGTCAAGCTGCGTGCGTCGGCAAGGGATGGCGCTATCGCTTCAACATAGAACGGGTTGGTCACAATATTGCCGGTGAGCGATTTCAGCGTTCTCATGGCTTCCGAATTCGGATTTTGAGTATCGAGCGGATTGGCATCGAACTGTAAAAATGCGGCAGACACCGCGCCGCCGAGGGCCAGCACCGCAAACCCCGCCAGGATCACGCGGTGATGGCGGATCAAAAATTGGTCGGCGCGCGCGCCGACAGCAAAGCCGATCGGCTCAGCCTCCGCACGCGGGCTGGTGAGAGCCAGTAAGGCCGGCAGCAGGCTTATGGTGCAAACAAACGCAATCAGCATGCCCACCCCGGCAATACCACCAAGTTCGGCACCGCCGATGAAACTGGTGGGCACAAAGGCGAGGAAGCCGCTGGCAGTGGCAATGGCGGCCAGTGCGATCTGCCCGCCGGCTTCGCGTGCGGCAGCATTCATCGACAGACCCGGATCGGAGATTCGTTGGCGAGCGTCACGCAAGCGCACGCAAAATTGAATCGCGAAATCAACCGCAAGTCCGACAAATAAAATCGCGAACGCGACCGAAATCAGATTAAGCCGCCCAATCGCCAAGGCTGCAAAGGCGATGGTCAAAGCAAGCCCAGCGACCAAAGTGATCAGGATCGGCACAATCATTCGCCATGATCGCACTGCGAGCATGAGCCAGAGGGCGATCAATGCGAGACTGATCGCAAGCCCGATGAACACGCCCTGCCGCAGGCTGGCAAATTGCTCATCTGATAACGGAATTTGGCCGGTATAATGCACGCTGGCCTGACCCGCCTGCACGAGCGGCAGCTTCGCAATCATCTGTCGCAACGCTGCCGTGGCGGCGCCACCCGGTTCGAGCGATTGATGATCAAGCACCGGATGGATCAGCACGAATTGCACCCCGCCTTGGGCATTACTGAGAGTGGGGGCAATCAACATTTGCCAGGAGAGTGGCAGTGGCGCATGGCCTGCGGGAGCAGCCATGCCGCTCTGTAATGCGCCGTCAATGCCCGCAATCGGTCCATTATATGGCCCCAGATTGGCCTGCCCGCTGCTCACCCCTTGGGCGATCAAGCCGAGTGCCTTGAATAGCCCGGCCGCACTGGGATCGGCACTGAGTTGACCGAGGAACGGCTCGGCAATGACAATCGTATTGAGCAATTCGGCCAGCTTGGCTTGCGGCAGAAGCAACAAACCATTTTGCCGATAGAACGCGCCGCTGCTGGGGCGGCTAACATCGACGAAATGGGTCTTGTCACGCGCCACCGCGTTGGCGAGTTCACGGGCCGTGCTGGTCTCGGCTTCGGGTGTTGGTGCGCGAATGACCGCCACGATCAGATTATTGAATTGCGGAAATGCCCGATCAAGGCGCATTTGTTGCTGGCGCCAAGGTAATGAGGCGGCAAATAAATGGTCCGTATCCGTGTCGATCGTGAGATGATGCACGGCAAAATTCAAACCGAGCGCAACCAAAAACGCATATAACGCCAAAATCGGCACCGCGCGCCGATGGCTAAAATTGACGATAGCAACAATCAATCGGGTCATTCGCGCCTATCCGTTCGTTCTCTCCGCACATAGGGCTTCTGCGGCGAAACGGCCAGATCAACGGCGATTTATCGCGACTTAGCCTTTGACTAATTTGGGCAATCCGAGTGGCTTGCCAATCAGCTGGTCGGGCACCACCATACCGTGACGGCGCAAAACCGGCACCGCACCGGGATGTATCGCCACGGTGTTGATCCCCGCCTGCCAAACATCTTGCGCGGGCACCGCAATACGCGCCGCCGCGAGCAAGTTTGCCTGATGAAGTAAAGCGGCCTCGGTCAAGGCGGCGGCAATGGAGTTTGGCAAATCAGCCCGCGCGAGCGCCATCGCGGGGGAACCAATGGTCATGACCGGGCGGGTCAAGCCAGGTAGCGCAGTGCGCGGCACTACGCTGGGGCTTACACCCGGATCAACGGCCTGTGCGGCGTTGCTGGAGGGTGAGGTCAGTCCAATCAGGCGAAACTGCCCGCCCGCAGCGGCGCGGGCAATTGCAGGCAGCGGCGAGGCACCAAAAAACGCGCAGGCATCGAGCGAGCCGTTCCGTAACCCCGCAATCTGCTGATCATAGCCGCCGGCGACTAGCTTTGCGCCATGAATGCCGGTGGCGCGCAACAATCCGGGCGCCAATATCGCGCCCGTGCCACCGCGCGGGCCAACGCCAATCCGCTGGCCAGCAAGGTCGTCCAGATGCAGAATTTTACCTTCGGCGAGTGCCACAATCTGAAGTTGCTGCTGGTAGATCGGATACAAAGCGCGAAAGCCACGCATTTTCAGCCCGCCGGTCCAGCGCGCACTCCCCATCCAAGCCTGATTGGCAATCGCAAGACTAGCCATGCCGAGCTGCGCTTCATTTTGTTCGAGCAGCAAAATGTTGGCGGCACTGCCGCCGGAGGCGCGAAACGCGATGGGGAGGTGCAACGACCGTTCAGCCAGCGTCGCAAACGCTGGACCGTAGAGGGAAAAACCACCTCCGGGCGCTCCGGTCGCCATAATGAGCGGCGTCGTTGACGCGGGCACTGGGAGCGATCCATTCGGCGCCATCGCTCGCGCCGTGGCCCACGACGCCAAACTCAGCGCACTAACGCCCATGGCCCCAAGGGCGGCACGTCGCGGGAGCCTTGCTGTGCCTATTTTATCGTGCCCAAGAGCCATCGCGGCCTCCCCGGTTCTCATCATAGCTGTGCATCGCCCCCGAATGCGGCAAAATCAGGGCAGGGCCGTCCTGTGCCGTTCAACCTACGGTGGTCAATCAAGCCGACGGGCGCGTTCCAACGCTGCCAGCAAGGCCGCACGCACGCCGGGTTCCAGTGCGGAATGACCTGCATCCTGCACCATCGTTAGCCGGGCTGTTGGCCACGCATCAAGCAGGTCAAAGGCGGTGCAAGGCGGGCAAATCATGTCATAACGCCCTTGAACAATTTCCCCCGGCATCTGCCGGATCCGACCCATACCGCCGAGCAACCCCGATTCTGGCAGGAAGAGCTGATTGACAAAATAATGGGCTTCGATCCGCGCCAATCCCAGCGCTGTGCGATCCTGCGCGAAAGCGTGGACGGTCTCGAAGCTAGGTAGCAACGTCGAACATGACCCTTCATAGACCGACCACGCACGGGCAGCCGGGCCATGGATCGCCGGGTCCGGATCGATGAGCCGCCGATAATAGGCCGCGAGAATCTCGCCGCGCTCAGGCTCGGGCAGAAAATTGACGAAGCTGGCATGAGCGTCCGGGAAAAACTGACCAATCCCGTGCAGAAACCAATCCACTTCGCTCGGACGACCCAGGAAAATCCCACGCAGCACCATGCCCATCACCCGTGATGGCCGGGCCTGCGCATAGGCCAAGGCGAGCGTCGAGCCCCAGGAACCGCCGAACAGTAGGCAGCGCGGGATATGCAGAAAATCGAGTAACGCATCGATATCATCGATCAAATGCCGTGTGGTGTTCGCGACCAGACTGCCCAACGGCGTTGACCGACCCGCCCCACGCTGATCGAAAATAATCAGCCGCCATACGCTGGGATCAAAAAAACGCCGATGCACAGCACCGGCCCCCGCACCCGGCCCGCCGTGCAAAAACAACACCGGCTTGCCGCGCGGATTACCCACCTGCTCCCAATACAACACATGCCCATCGCCAACCGGCAAAAATCCCGATTGATAGGGGCCGAGTTCGGCGAATAAATCCCCCCGCGGCATCATCGCGCCTGGATAACAGCGGCGATAACTCGATCAACCTCCGCATCGGTCAAGTCTGGATGGATCGGCAGAGCGAGAATACGGGTGGCCACCTCTTCGGATACCGGCAGCCGCGCGCCGTCATGGGCATGCGCATAGGCGGGCTGATGATGCAGCGGCTTGGGATAATAAATCGCACTCGGCACTCCCTGAGCCTGCATCCGGGCTTGGGCATCGCTGCGCGCCGCATGATCGGCGAACAGAATCGGATAAATCGCCCAGGCCGACCGGCTATGCGCGACGCGGGCTGGAATCGTGACGGTTCCGGCAAGCCCGGCATCATAAGCGCAGGCGATCGCCTCGCGGCGCGCCAATTCAGCGTCGAACACGTCGAGCTTGGCGAGCAGCACGGCCGCTTGCACGGTATCGAGCCGCCCATTCATGCCGATCCGCTGCACGTCATAGCGCGTGGTGCCTTCGCCATGGGTGCGCAATGACCGGTATAGCGCCGCGCGCGCCGCATCCTCAGTGAACAACGCCCCGCCATCGCCATAGGCGCCGAGCGGCTTGGAGGGAAAAAAACTCGTCGCCGTCGCATGGGCGGCGCGGCCGAGCCGCGCATTATCCAACACGGCGCCGAATGATTGAGCGCAATCATCAAGAGTGAAAAGATCATAGCGTGCGGCAATCTCGTTCAACGCCGGCCAGGGGGCGGGTTGGCCGAACAAATCCACGCCGATCAACGCCCGGGGGCGCAGCCGACTTGCTTGGAGGATGGTTTTAATCCGTGCTTCGAGATGGGCCGGATCGATCTGGAAGGTCGCGGGATCGATATCGACAAAAACCGGTGTAGCGCCGAGCAAGAGCGGCACTTCTGCGGTCGCTGTGTAGGTAAAAGCTGGCAGAAACACCGCGTCACCAGGGCCGATGCCCTCGGCCATCATCGCGATTTGCAATGCATCGGTGCCAGAACTGACCCCCACGCAATGGGCGGCACCGCAATAGGTCGCGAGTGCGTGCTCCAACTCAACGACTTCCGGACCAAGAATATAGGCACCATGCGCAAGCACGGCATCGATGCGTCCGCGCAAGGCCGGCCCCAGCCGTTGTTGCTGGGCAGCGAGATCGAGAAACTTAATCATCGGTGGCGTGGGTGACGTAGCGCCATTGGCATCGGGGCGAATATGGGTCATGCAACCCGCTTAAAGCAAACCAGCGCCCGATGGAATCCCGGATTGATCAGCCGGATCACCATATTCAGGCACAAGACGAGCGAGCACCGCACGCACCGCCTTCGCATCGCCGCGCGCGATCAGCGTCGCAATTTCATCAAGCGCACGGCTGACAAAAGCGGCATCCGCCGCTCGGGGAGCCGCCATCAGCAACCCCGGAAAGCCGGTCTCAATCGGCTGTTCACGACCATGAAACAGCTCCTCGAACAATTTTTCGCCCGGCCGCAAGCCGGTGAAATTGATCGCCACGTCAATGTCCGGGCGCAGCCCCGCGAGCCGGATCATTTGCCGGGCCAAATCAACGATTTTCACCGGCTCACCCATATCCAGCACAAAAATCCCACCCCGCGCCACCGGCAAAGCGGCATCGGAATAGCCAACCACCGAGGCTTGCAACACCAACGATACCGCCTCGCGCACGGTCATGAAATAGCGGCTCATATCCGGATGCGTCACGGTCAGCGGCCCACCCCGCGCAAGCTGGCGGCGGAACAGCGGCACCACTGAGCCGGTCGAGCCGAGCACATTGCCAAACCGCACCGTCACAATGCGCATCGCCCCACTATGGGGTTGCGTGCGCGCCGCAATATCCACCCCTTGGGCAAACATTTCGGCGAGGCGCTTGGATGCTCCCATGATCGAAGATGGGTTAACCGCCTTATCGGTTGAAATCAGCACCATCAACGCCGCTCCGGCTGCGCGGGCAGCCTCAGCGACATTGCGGGTACCCAGCGCGTTGGTCGCGATGCCTTCGAGCGGATTGGCCTCGACCATCGGCACATGTTTCAGCGCCGCAGCATGAAACACCAAGTCGGGTTGCAGGCCGGCGCATAGGCTGCTGATCCGCCCAGCATCGCGCACATCGGCGATAACCGCCTGACGCGGCACCGCCGGGTCGGTCTCGGACAATTCAAGATCAATACTCCACAGCGCAAATTCGCTGGAATCCAGCAAGGTCAATAACCCCGGTCCAAATCCCGCCACCTGCCGCGCAAGTTCCGATCCGATCGAGCCGCCCGCTCCGGTAATCAGCACCCGCTTGCCCTGGATCAGACGCGCCATGCCATCGCGATCAAGCGCCACTTGCGGGCGGTTGAGCAAATCCTCAATCGCAATCGGGCGCAGTGTCTGGCCCACGCCGTCATCATTTTGCGCTTGAGGGGCGACCAGAGCGGTTGGGCTGGGGGCGCACGCGACTCGCAAGCCGCGTGGTTCGGCTTGCGCGAGAACATGGCGCAAACTTGCGCCAATCAGTTCGCTCCCGGCAATGATCAGCAGGGCAGGTGGCTCGCCAGCTTCATCCAACCGGTCAAGCACCGCCCCCAACTCATCAAGCGCCGCCAGGATCGGCACCCCATGGATGCGCCGCCCGGCTTCGCGCGCCGAGGGAAGCACGAGGCCTAAGGCGCGGTAGCGGCGGCGGGGATCGCGCGCGAGGGCAGCGAGGAATAATTCACCAGCTTCACCGTCACCGATGACCAAAGCAGGCAGTAAATCAGCATGCGGCTCGCCCCCGCCATCGCGCCGGGCGCGGATGATCCGATACGCAAGCCGTGGGGCGATCAAGCCCAAGGCAAACATCATCAGCAACAAAATCGGGAAGCTGGTCGAGGGTAGCGGCGCACCAACACCGATCAACAGCAACGTGATCAGCAGCGTCGCAAGACTCGCAATACCGATAATGGCCAGCGCATCGGCCAAGCCGGTAAAGCGCCAATGTTGCCGCCCAAGCCCGAACGGGATGCCGATCAGCCAAATCGCCCCCGTGCCGGCAAGCGGCATCAGCGTCGGCACCGGCGCCGGATGTGCGGGGTTGGCAAGCCAAACTGCCGCCAACACCGCGATCCCAGCCAACAGCCCATCCAAGCTAACATTAATCGCAATACGTTTTTGACTGCGGGTGATCACCGATCTCATCGGATCAACCTAGCCGATCAGCCTCTCGCCGTCACCGGTTGGGCCTGACAGCCAACCACGCTCACTCAAATCACCAATTAGTTTACGCGCGAACATCGCGTAATTTTATGTCGCCCCCCCCTTTCGCTCATCCTGATTTGGCGCGAAGATCAGCGCATGGACATCACCGCAAGCCCTGATTTTGCTGCCTTCGCCTTAGCGAGCGATGATTCGCCGCTTCGCGCCGCCATTCGTGCGGCCTATCGCCGCCCTGAGCCGGACTGCCTGCCGCCCTTGCTGGATGCCGCTTCCTGTCCGGCGGATCAGGCCGCGCAAGTGCAAGCCTTGGCCCAACGGCTGGTTACGGCGCTGCGCGATAAGGGCGAGCACGGCTTGGTGGAA
>VFSW01001862.1_pt1 | contig 31926 bp, 22 predicted proteins | sample 5358111 | NCBI WGS metagenome assembly VFSW01 (sample SAMN11554181, study PRJNA540505) | mine drainage metagenome | isolation source: sediment from site ElyBrook_90M | place: USA: Ely Copper Mine, Vershire, VT | collected 2017 | reverse complement strand
CGAAGGCAGAGGTCACAGGTTCGAATCCTGTCGGGTGCGCCATTCCCGTACAAAAGTGCAAACTCCACCGTTAGCGGCGCCAGCTGTTATGGCGGCGGCTGAGGCTGCCTTCGGACCGATGGTGGCGGCCTTTGGTGGTCGACGGCGATGCTCGCGACCAAGCCCCGCGCATAGCGGTGCTGCATAGGCGCCGGTGCCTCTTTGAACCCCTGACGGCGTTTGGCGGCGAGGCCCGCGGCTTGGGCTTTGGAAAGGACGTGGCGGGGAGGGGGAACCAGTTGGTGCTGGACGTCCTGGCTGGTCAGCTACTCACGCCGGACCGACTTGGTCTTCTGTCAAGGGAAGTTCAAAAGCACCGTCGCGCGACTGCAAGCGGCAATATCCAACGTCGGGACGTCCTCCGCAGGCAACTCAAGGAGGCGGGGAACCGACTCCAGAACCTCTATACGGCCCTTGCCGAGGGTTAGGCGCCGGAGTGGGCGCCGCAAGCGTTCTCGCGCGCGAGAATTCTGTGAACCGCCTCAATAGAGCGCCTGGTCATGGGCATTCGAAATTTTTCGGCACGTCAATGTTGGTTTACGGACAGCTCTGTGTGGCAATTGCACAACGATCGCTGGAAAGTTCTAGATTTGAAATAATACTGCTTCGCAATCCCTGGAAAGACAACGTTGTCTTTGATAGCATTCACATTGATAGCGCTCACATGAGACGGCTTTGTCTTTGAAAATGTTCACAAATGTCTTCGCTGTCTTCTGGTATCGCTAACATAGCCAAGGAGGCTGGGTCGAAGGTCTGGACCGTTTAGGGCTGGGTTTTCACCACATTGTCTCTGTTTCGGGAGTGCAAACGCTGAGGGGCAAAATGACCCCAAGCGCTTGAATTGGAAGAAGAAGCTTCATGTCGGGGTAGGGCAGTGCGACTGCCGCCGAAGCATGAGCGGGTGCGACTGCAGTTTAGTGCGAATCTAAATGTTATCGCTACCAATTGGTGGCCGCACGATGAACGGCAGGCGTGTATTTGGGCAGGCGCCACCTGGAGCGCCACATAGGAGGGAACACGTGAATAGTCTCAATAAGTATGCAAATAGAACGGCATCAGACGCGTGGGTCGGAAAATTGCTGCGCAGCGCCTTGCTTGGCGGTGTGTCGACCCTGGCGGTAGGCGCCTTTTCGGCGGCAGGTCTCGCACAAGATGCGGCTTCGTCGTCGACGGCAGCACAGCCGATGGAGACGGTGGTCGTCACCGGCATCCTCGAGTCCTTGCAGAATTCTTTGAACATCAAACGCGACTCGGTCGGTATTGTGGATGCGATCACCGCCGAGGACATCGGCAAGTTCCCCGACGTGAATCTTGCGGACGCAATGATGCGTATCCCGGGCGTCACCGTCACCCGCGGACGTGGCACCATGGCGGGCGGCACGGGCGGCACCTCGACGAACGGCCAGGCGACCGAGATCACGGTGCGTGGTTTCGGCCCGACCTTCAACGAAACGCTGTTCGACGGCCGTCAGGTGGCGACCGGCACCGGCGACCGGGCCTTCGACTTTTCGTCGGTCTCGTCCGACTTCGTCAGCCAGATCGACGTCATGAAGACGCCCGATGCCTCGGTGTCGGCGGGTGCGATCGGTGCGACGATCGACATCAAGTTCCCCAAGCCCTTCGACCATCCGGGCCTGGTGGTCGCCGGTTCGCTCTCGGGCATGGTTTCGCCTGAGGCTGGCCAGTTCTCGCCGAACGGCGACCTTCTGTTCAGCGACACCTTCGCCCATGACACCTTCGGTATCCTGGTCGCCGCCTCTTACGCCGATACCAAGACGAGGCAGAACCACATCAACGTCCAGGGCTGGGAAGGCAAATATGCCGCTACGCAGGACGCGTCGGGCGTTATCACCCCGACCTACGGCTCCTATCCGACGAATGCCAGCGGTCAGGTTCTGACGCCGACCGAGGCGCTTACGCAGCCGACCTGGTTCATTCAGGACTACGGCATTTATCACGAGCTGGAGAATGTCGAGCGCGAGCAGGCTCGCGTGGTCCTGCAGTGGCGTCCGACCGATAACATCGAAATCACGGTGAACGATAACTTCTCGCGCGACAACGATCACCAGGCGCAGTACGGCTACAGCGTGTGGTTCAACAACGGCTCGATGCAGAACGTCCAGCTCGACAAGAACGGTACGGTCGTCAACTTCGTGCAGAACAAGACACCGACCGACTTCCAGGGCCAATACAATCCCCAGAGCCTGCAGTACAACGATTACGGCGCCAACGTGAAATGGCAGGTGAACGACAATCTCGGAATGACGTTCGACTTCGACCATTCGGACGGCTGGGGGAACCCGTCCCACCAGACCGGCGCAGACGTGGACGCCGGTTACGGCAATACCTTGGACAATACATCCATTGGCATCGCTATTCCCAATGGCCATCAATTGCCTTATCCGACGGGATACGGTCCGAATAACAACACGGCCCAGTTCATCAACAACGGCATCATCGGCTCGCACGTGCTGCCGATGACAATGGCCTACAATCTGGATTCGTTGAACCAGGCGAAGGTCGAAGGCGATTGGAACGAGGACAATCTCGACCTGAAGTTCGGCTTCCAGTATGTCGGCGAGCACAAGAACGAGACGCAATACGACAGCTTCGAGAACAACAACTGGCAGGCCTATTCCGGCTACGGTCCGGCGTCGGGCAACACGCAGGGCGTCGCCCTGCCGCAGGGCTTCTTCTCCAAGTCCTTCAGCACCGCGGGCTTCATCAACGGCTGGACCGGTTCGTCCAACCTGCCGGCGGCCATCCTGCAATACGATCCGTGGCAGACGTTGAACTACCTGAACGGCCTGAACGGCGTCGGCGCGAACAATTGCTGCGCTCCGAACGGATCGGGCGACGCGGGCCGTCCCTTCAGCGGCACCTATCAGGTCGCGTTCAATCCGGGTTCCTATCACGTCCTGGAGGAGAAGACGTATTCGGCCTTCCTGCAGGCAACGATAAAGACCGACGTGGCCCACATGCCGCTGCGGATCAATGTCGGAACGCGGTATGACATCACACAAGAAAACTTGGCCGGCCTCGGCCGCGTGGTGTCAGGGTTCACCCAGCAGACCGGCGATGCGACGGCCTGGAATGTCGTCTACGGAAATGGCGGCGCCATCACTCCCATCTCGGCAAAAAACAGCTATCAGTATCTGCTGCCGAACCTCGACATGACCCTGTCGGTGACGGACAATCTTGATCTGCGGTTCGATGCGTCGCGTACCCTGACTCGTCCGCCCATCAGCCAGTTGAATCCGGTGCTCAACATCGGTGCATCGCGTGTCGGGGACGTCACGGAAGCCGGCGGCAACCCGAATCTGTTGCCGTTCTTGTCCGACAACGTCGACCTCGGCGCGCAGTGGTACTACGCCGCGAATTCGTACTTGTCGGTCGACACCTTCGTGAAGTCGGTGAGCAACTTCATCATCACGCAGTCGAATGGTGCGGACTTCGGAAATGTCGGTACGGAATGCACGAATCCTACCACCAAAGTTGTCCTCCCAGCGTGTATAACAGTCGATGTTCCTTACACGATCTCGCAGCCGGTGAACGGTCCGGCGGCCAACGTGTACGGCATCGAGCTCGCCTGGCAGCATGTGTTCGGCGAGTCGGGCTTCGGCTACTCCGTCAACGGGACCGTCGTCGGTACGAACAAGCCGTATGATCCGCTCAATCTCAGTGTCAGCGGGTTCTCGGTTACCGGCTTGGCGGATTCCGCGAACGCGGTGGTATTCTACGACAAGGACGGGTTCCAGGCTCGTCTCGCGGCGAACTGGCAAGACAGCTACCTCGATCACTTCGGTCAGATACAGAACGGTTCGTCCTTCGGTACCGAGCCGACCTTCGTAAACACCAGCTGGAACTTGGACTTCAGCACCAGCTACGACATCACGCAGCAGGTTTCGGTGTACTTCGAAGCGATGAACCTGACCGATGCGACCTACTCGACGCATGGTCGGTACTCGAATCAGCTTCTCGACGTGGTGGATTACGGCCGCAAGTTCCTAGCTGGCGTTCACTTCAAACTTTAGTTCCCCCTCAACTGCGACGGGCCGCCAAGAAAACTTGGCGGCCCTCTTTTTTTCGGCGATACTACAAGGCACTTGTCCCCCAACTGTGGAAAAGTGCTGATCATGGTCCAGCCGATACAAAACATTGTCATCGTTGGTGGAGGAACCGCAGGCTGGCTGACGGCTGGCGTCATCGCCGCACGGCACCAGGAGCGCATGAAGGCGGGCTTTTCGGTCACACTGATCGAGTCGCCGAACATCAAGATCATCGGGGTCGGCGAGGGCACCTGGCCCACTATCCGTACGACACTGCAAAAAATGGGTGTTTCGGAGACGGACTTCTTCCGGCATTGCGATGGAGCCTTCAAACAGGGAGGCAAGTTTGTAGGCTGGACGACGGGCACGCCGGATGATTCCTACTATCACCCGCTGATGCTTCCGCAAGGCTTCACAGAGGTGAATCTGGCGCCACACTGGCTGAGCAACAGCCATGGCCGGACCTTCTGTGACGCGGTTTGCCCGCAGGGGCTGCTCTGTGATGACGGCTTGGCGCCGAAACTGATCACGACGCCCGAGTATCAAGCGGTGGCCAATTACTCCTATCATCTCGACGCTGGAAAATTTGCGCCCTTCCTGCAAAGGCACTGCACGGAAAAGCTTGGAGTGCGACATGTGCTCGCCGACGTGCTGACCGTCAATCAGGCGGAGAACGGCGACATCAGGAGTGTCGTCACCAGAGAGGCGGGCGAGATCGCCGGTGATCTCTGGGTCGACTGCACGGGCTTCGCGTCGCTTCTGCTGGGCAAAACGCTGGGCGTGGAGTTCAAGAGCTGCAGTGACGTTTTGTTCTGCGATACCGCGCTGACTGTCCAGGTCCCGTTTGACAGGCCGGATGCGCCCATGGAATCTCAGACCGTCGCAACGGCGCAGACCGCCGGCTGGATTTGGGATATTGCGCTACCAACTCGGCGCGGCATCGGACATGTGTATTCCAGCCGCCACATCAGCGACGACGCGGCGATGGACGTGTTGGCGCAGTATGTCGGCCCGCGGATCAAGGACCTGAACGTCCGGAAGATTCCCATCCGCGGCGGCCATCGCAAGACGTTCTGGAAGAACAACTGCGTCGCCGTGGGGCTCGCGGCGGGTTTCCTCGAGCCGCTGGAATCGTCGGCCATCGTGCTTGGCGAGTTGTCGGCGAAATTGATCGCTGAGCAAATGCCGGCGAATCGCGGGGTCATGGATCTCATTGCAGCCCGCTTCAACGACGTAACGCACTACCGCTGGGGCCGCATCATAGATTTTCTCAAATTGCACTATTGTCTGACCAAACGGACCGACTCGCAGTTCTGGATCGACAACATGGATCCAGCCACCATCCCCGACCGCCTGAAGGACCTGTTGCACCTCTGGAAGTATCACACTCCCTGGTTCTTCGACGAGTTCGACCGTCTGGAAGAAGTGTTTCCCGCCGCCAGCTATCAATATGTCCTGTACGGCATGGGGTTCCGCACGGAGATAGGGCCTATGGATAACATCGGCACGGAAAAAATGGCGACGCGATTCATGAACGAGAACATCGCCATCACCAACCGGCTGCGGTCGCAGCTGCCCAAGAACCGCGAGCTGATCCAAAAAATCTACGACTACGGCCTGCAGCCCATCTGAAACAAGGGACGTTCGTGACCAATATCGCTATTTTGAACAATCAAATTCATCGCACGCTGCGCGTCCAGGCCGCGGTCTCGGCGCGTTACGGCGACAATCAGCGCTTCGTGCCGGTGATCGTCAAGGAATTTCCCTTTCTCGCCGTCCATTATCCCATTCTCTTTTCGAAAGACGCCAATACCGGCGCCTTCTATTGCGGTGCCATGCTCGGTTTCGACGACGGCGAGAATCTGTTCCTGGATGAGGGTGGTCCCCAAGATGCCTATCGCCCCCTGAATCTGCGGCGCGGTCCGTTCTATACCGCGGGTAGCGAGCTGGCGATTGACCTCGACAGTCCGCGCGTGGATGCCGACAAGGGGTTGCCGCTGTTTACCGAGAACGGCGAGGCCACTTCTTATCTCGAGAGCATCATCTCGGTCTTCCGCGAACTGCAGCCCGGCCTCGAAATGACGAAGGTCTTCATTGAGACCCTGATGAAGCTGAAGCTCGTGGAGGCCATCAATATCAATGTCGGTTTTGACGACGGCACGAAACGTGACCTGGTGGGGCTGTACACCGTCAACCAGGAGACACTCCGGGCCCTGCCGGACGCAGCGGCCCTCGATCTGTTTCGCCGTGGCTATCTTCATCTGATTTACCTGATGATCGCATCGTTGCGGCAAGTGCCGGTCTTGGCTCAGAAAAAGAACAGACGGCTTCTTCAAGCCAGTGACGCACTGTCGGGAAATCTTGACTGAGGGCTGGGGTAACCCATTTCGCGCGATGACCGAGAGCCCGACAGAAATCGCCGGCACGGAGCTCGCCAGTTCCGAGCAATTCTTGCGCGAGGTGGTCGAGCCGTGCCGGCCTGTTGTCATACGTGGACTCGTCGGCCACTGGCCGGCGGTTCAGGCGGCGGCGCGGTCCCCCGCGGTGTTCCGGGATTACGTGTCGCAATTCGATGCCGGCGGCCAGACGGAGGCTTTCTTCGGGGAGCCGAACATCGCCGGAAAATACTACTACAGCGACGATATGAAGGGTTTCAATTTCGAGCGCAGAAAGATGCGCTTTTCCGAGGCGCTCGACACCATCCTGTCCCATCTGGACCGGCCGGGTTCGCCGTCGGTCTATATCGGCTCCGTTCCTGTCAACGACTACCTGCCGGGGTTCTCGGCGCAGAACGCGATGCCGCTCCTCGCCCCGACGGTCCGTCCGCGCATCTGGCTGGGGCATGCCTCGAACGTGTCGTGCCATTACGACGCCTTGGAAAATATCGCTTGCGTGGTGGCAGGGACACGCCGGTTCACCCTGTATCCTCCCGAACTGATCGGCAGTCTCTATGTCGGCCCGATCGACAACACGATGGCGGGCCAGCCGGTGAGCCTTGCGGCGTCGTCTCCGCCGAACGATGAGAAATTTCCGCTGTTCCGGCAGGTGAAGGACCAGGCGCTCCGCGTCGATCTCCATCCGGGCGACGCGCTGTATCTGCCGAAACTTTGGTGGCACCAAATCGAGGCGACCGCGCCGTTCAATGGTCTCGTCAATTACTGGTGGGACGCTTTCAGCGCCGGACCGGACGCACCCTATACCAGCCTACTCCTGGCGATGATCGCAATCGGCGAGCGTCCGCCAATGGAACGTCAGGCCTGGAAGGCGTTTTTCGACCATTACGTCTTCCGCAGCAACGGCCATCCGCTGGCGCATCTTCCCGCCGACCGGCATGGCCTGCTGGGTCCGCTCAAGCCGGACAATTACGGAAAAATCCGCGCACGTGTCATGCATCTGCTGCGTGGTGGTTGACGGTGCTAAAACGCCGAACAATTTCGGTCAATGAAATCCTGATGCATCGGCATGGCGTCGGCGCATCTCCTGATGACCGAGCGGATGTCGTCCAGGTTCGCTTGAATTTTCTGCGTATCCAGAATGTCGGCCATTGGATCGTATCCGCGCGGCAGGATGTTCTGCCCGGTGAAAATATAAAGCCAGCTCTGGATAGGAAAGAGTTCGGTGTCCTCGCGCAGGATGCGGCCATAGCCGCGGAACAGATCGATCTTTTCTTGGAGGCTGTCGGGCATCGCGATAGTGCGGCAATGGCGCCAGAACGCGGTATCCTGGCGTTCGTTCTGGGTGTAGTGCAGAAGCAGGAAGTCACGAATCCGCTCGTACTCGAAGACAAACATCTTGTTGTAGCGGTCGATATCGGCAGGCTCAAAATTGCGATCCGGGAAGAACTTCAGGAGGACGGCGAGGCCGCGCTGAATCAGATGGATGCTCGTCGATTCCAGCGGTTCCAGAAATCCGGCCGAAAGGCCCAGGGCGACACAATTCTTGTTCCAGAACTTCCTGCGCCGTCCCGTCGTGAATCGCAGGAGCAGCGGATCGGCCAGCGCCTTGCCTTCAAGATTTGTCAGAAGCGCCTCCTGCGCCTCGGCATCGCCGGCGAAGTCGCTGCAATAGACATAGCCATTGCCGACGCGATGCTGCAGGGGAATGCGCCATTGCCAGCCCGCATCCAAGGCGGTTGCCAGCGTATGGGATGGCGGCGCGCCGGTTCTTTCACTGGGGACGGCTGCCGCCCGGTTGCAGGGTAGCCAACGGCTCCAGTCTTCATAGCCGGTTTTCATGGCCTCTTCGATCAGAAGCCCGCGAAACCCGGTGCAGTCGATGTAGAGATCCGCCTCGATCCGCTCACCGCTTTCGAGCGTCAGCGATTCGATGAAGCCGTCTTCTGGCCGCAGCAAAACATGTTTCACCTTCCCCTCGGTCCGGATGACGCCACGCGCCTCGGCATAGCTCCGCAGATACCGGGCGAAGAGTCCCGCATCAAAATGCAGGGCGTAGGTGATTTTTTCCAGAGGTGTGTTCGGCGCCTTGACCGGACGCATGAACTTGCCCTTTTCCGCGGCCGCGGCCTGTAAAGAATAGTCCTCAAGCCTTGAGGCCTTGCCCAGTTGGAGCATCTTCAGCCAGTAGGCGGAGAAGGGAATTCCTTCCATCTCGAAGCCGGTCTGGCCGAACGGATGAAAGTACGAATGGCCGATGCGGGTCCAATCCTTGAATTGAATGCCGAGCTTGAATGTCGCCATGGTCCGACGGACAAGGTCGTTCTCGTCGATGCCGAGCACCTTGATGAAATCCATGATCGGCGGAATCGTTGCTTCGCCGACGCCGATCGTTCCGATCTGTTCGGACTCGATCAATTGAATCTGGCAATCCATTTTCTTGAGAAATTTGGCCAAACTCGCGGCGGCCATCCAGCCGGCGGTCCCGCCACCGACGATGGCGACACTGCGAATCCGGGTGTCCGTCATGGCGTCTTCTTCCTCGCGCAGACGTGGCTTCGTCTGTTCGGACAAATTGACGGCTCTTAAGCGTAATTCCGCTTCAAGATCGCGCCGCCGTCAGGCGCGTGCCAAACGGGCCATTTTGGTATCGTTGCTGGTGTCAAAGGTGATGGCAAGCAGAAAGTACGAGTAGTTATAGCGTCTTAAGAGGACTAAGCGCCGCCTTCTGGTGCGCAACCCGAACCCTCGATCGCCTCGGCCCTGCATGGCGCCACGACGCCGCTTTCGGCAATTCCGGCAATCTAGGCTGGGAAGGCCCCAGCCTAGAACCGTACGTTGAGATCGCCCGTCCAGGCTCCGGAGAACAAGTCAGAACGCCCAGCCGTCGCATCGTAGCGAATGCTGACGCTGGCGTTATCACTGACCTTTGCTTGGGCACCGACCCCCAGCTCTACCCAGTTCGTGCTCTTATTCGCCAGGCCGAAGGTCATCAACGCGCCAGGCGCCTGTGCGAAGGCTGCCGTGACCGCCCCGGTGTTCGAGATGAAGTCATGCACCAGGTAGGCGCGAACAAGTGGCCTTATCGTGACGTTGCTGAGCGTGTAATTGCCCACGGCATCGAAGCCGAGCCGGCCCGTGAACGAAGTCCGCGAGAAGCTATGGTACGTCATAGCCGCAACGCCGCCAGTTTCCGTATACCCGTCGATCGAGGCATCTTCCCACTGCAGTCCTGCGGCCGGGGTGATGACGAAGTCGGACTCGACAAACGGCATGCCCGCAGAGACGCCGACGGTCGGGCTCGAACCACTGGTGCGGCCTTGCAGATTGGACGTCGTGCCGCCGATCACCACGGTCCGGCCAGCCGTGATGTGTTGCGCCGACGATCCTGCAAAGCCCTCTGCAAACCAGCCGTTACCGGTGTAGCGCCCGTAAGCGAGGACCTGAAATGCGCTCGACTTCGTGTTCGCAGGCGTCGCCGACAACTTCGCGGTGCTGTCGGCATAAGAGATCGCCGCACCTAACACAAAGTTGTTGTCGATGTGCAGATCGGCACCGGTTGCAATCAGGTAGCCGTTTACACGGGCCTTTCCGCCCGCTCCGCCGGTCGCCACGGAACCGTCCAGGGAAGAACCCAGAAGGAATACGCTTACGCCCTTGCCCAGATCGAGCTGCGCCGGCGTCGGCGATGCTGGGGTTTGCGGCTGAGCGGCTTGGGCAGCGCCAGCATCCTGCGCGAAGGCGAGCATATTGTTCGCTTCCGTGAAGGGGCTCATGTCGCGCTGCGCCAGGTTGAGCGCTCCGGTATCGATTTGGGAGTGCGCTGTTCCCGTTCCCGAAGAGCCGTCGGCCAGATCGGCCAGATGGTTCCCGATCAGGTTGGTGAAACCGCCCATCTGGAGCATCGAGATTTGCGACAGACTACGCGTGGCGTATGGCGCGAGATTGTCGAATGTCGTCTTCAACGCATTACCCGACTGCGTGTCCAACGTGTCGTAGATCGACTTGAGGTCCGCGTAATGGCTCCCGCGCGCGCTGTCGAGCGCGTCTGCGATCGTGGTCTCATCCGGACTCGCTCCGTTGAGTTGGGTGAGGAAGCTCGCCGCATCCATGGTCACGACGAGTTCCTGACCAGAGCCAGTATTCGCGACGGTGACAACGGGATAGAGAACCCCTGTGATTGTATCGGGTACGCTGCCGAAGGTGCCGTTGATAGCGCTCGCTGTTGCGAACACCGCCGTGTCGCCATAATGCAGCGCGGACGTCGCGTTGAAGGTCGCCGTACCCGTCACATTGATCGTGCCTGTCGCGCTGAGGAGGTCGGTGCTCGCCTCGCCGGTGTCGATCGCGAGATTTGAACCTGCGCCGAGCGTCACATTGCCGGAGACGGCGAGATGTCCGACGCTTCCCGCGCCGGACCCGGGTGCCAGCGTGGCGCCATTGCCCACAGTGAGCGGCCCGACGATCACGCCGCTACCCTGCACAGTGCCTCCCGAGTTCACGACGACGCCACTGGTGCCTCCGATCGATCCGTCGACCTGCAACGCACCGGCCGACACCTGGGTCGCTCCGGTATACGTGTTGTCCGCTGTGAGGATGGTCGTGCCGGTTCCGGCTTGCGTGAAACTGCCGGTCCCGGAAATGATGCCGCCGAATGTCACGGCATCCGAGCGGTCGATCACGAATTGGGCATTGTCGACCACATTCCCCGCGATCGAACCGTTTGTTCCGCCATTGCCGATCTGCAACGTGCCGGCGGTAATGGTCGTGCCGCCGGAATAGGTGTTGGCGCCGGTCAGGGTCAGGGTGCCGGTTCCACTCTTGTTGAGCCATCCGCCGTTACCGGAAATCACCCCGCTGACGGTCGTGTTCGTATTGAGCCCTCCCGCGTTGAGCGTTTTCGCACCCAATACGAAAGAGCCAGACCCCGATATAGAGCCCGCATTCATACCGGTTCCGGCAAGGCCGGAAATGTCCACCGTACCGCCGCTGCCGGTCACGAGATTCGCCGAGCTGGCGTCGCTCACCCCCGTAAATACCGCAGTGCCATAGGCGTTGGCCGTGATGGTCGAATCGCCTGGTGTGGCGCCATTGTCGAATTCGAGCGTTCCGGTATTGCCGGAAATACCGCTGACCACGAAGTTCGGCACGTTGCTGGACTGATTGACAATGCCGGCGCCGCCGATGACGAGCGACGAAGCGCCTGCGGCGGTGCCGGTAATATTGAATGTGTAAGCCGGGGCACCCGCTGCGAACTGCAGCTCCGCGATTTTAGTGTTCGCCTTCTGGATATTGACGGTGGATTGCGTTGTCGCGCCGAACATCGCCGTGTCGACGGCGGCTGGCACGAAGCCACCCGTCCAATTGCTGCCCGTATTCCAGTCCGGCGTACCGGGATTGGCACTCCAGGCGACCAACGCATTTGCGTTTAGGGTCACGAACACACTGTTGGCATCGTAGCTGGTGGTCGGAACGACATTCCCAAAGTTGCCGTTGAAGACGATATTCGAGAACACGCCGGTAAGCGCGCCAGCTGAATTGATCAGCGTGTACGTGGTACCTGCCACATAGCTCGCGGACTGGGATGAAAGTATAAGCTGGCCCGCGACCGTGACGGTGCCGGAGGCAAGCACCTCGTCCGCGCCGGAGGCCGAAACCCCGGCCATATAGGTCGAACCCGCCGCTAGAGACAGATTGCCGGTCACGTGCAGGGTGCCAATGGAATTGCCTGGCGCCAGCGTGCCGCCGTTCGCGACCGTGGTGCCGGACACCGTACCGGTGCCTCCCAGAGTACCGCCGCTGCCGACGGAGACGCCGCTCGACGACGTGATCGATCCGTTCACCGAAAGCGTGCCGGCATTGACGCTGGTCGCACCTGTATAGCTGTTCGTTCCAGAAAGGATCGTGTCGCCGGACCCGGCCTGGATGAACCCACCGGTGCCGGAGATCGTGCCGGCGTAATTGTAGGTGTCAGAACGGTTCACCTCGAACAGGCCGTTGTCGACGATATTGCTGGTCAACGAGCCAGAAGTGCCGCCATTGCCGAGATCAAGCATGCCTGCCGCGATCGTCGTGCTCCCGGTAAAGGTGTTCGTACCAGTGAGGATTGTCGTGCCAGCGCCCGCTTGCAGGAAGTTGCCGGTGCCCGAGATCGCACCGCCGAAGGTATAGACATCGGAGCGATTGATGGCGAATGTCGCGTTGTCAACCACGTCGCCCTGAATCGACCCGCCCGCGCCGCCATTGCCGAGCTGCAATACGCCGCCGTTGATCGTCGTGCCGCCGGTATAGGTGCCGGAACCTGTGATCAGCAGCGTCCCGCTGCCATATTTGATGAGCGGACGATTCCCGGTCAGAAGCGAGGCGTCCGGCGTCGAATCGTTGTTGGCGAGACCAAACTGCAGCACCGAAGCCTGCGAAAAATAGCTCGTAGTGTCATAGAGCAGCCATGCACCGCGCCCAAAACTCGCCACCGTCAGGACGTCCGCTGCCGGATTGTAGGTGAGCTGGCTGATCTGGACGTTCGGCAGGCCCGTCCCAAAAAACCGCCAATTCGACAGAGCGCCGTTTGCGTCGCTGTCGGCGACCACAATCGGACTCAGCATGGCGGCATTGTCCAGGCCCCCAACAAGCAGCGCGTCGACGCCGTTATTTGCGATGAATTCGAGAGATGTCGGACGGATGAACCCGCTGGGCAGGCTTGCCGTCAGACTCTGGAAGCTTGCCCCCTGATCGACGGTACCCCAGAGATCCGAGGTATCGGCCGCGAAGAAGCGCTTTTGCGTCCGCGTGTCGAACACGAGTGAGGTTGGGTCGGCGCCAGCATAGGCGGCGAGGGACTGAATGCCGCCAGCGGTGCTCGTGCTCATCCAAACGCCGCTACCGACTGCTGCGATCAGAGCGTTGGTGTTGTCCTGCGTGCCATATGCGATGGCCGACACACCACCACCGTCTCCGCCCAGATTGGTCAGGTTCAAGGTGAGATTGGCCGTATTGGGCGCGTCGGCCCCGGCCATCGTGTCCTGCGTGAGGAAAACGTCGGAGCCGCCGATGGCGATCAGCGACGGGTCGATCTTGTTCAGCACAAACGGCGTATTGAACTGTCCATTGACCGCGGTATTGAAATTCACCTGATCGTTCGCAACGGTATTGCCGTTGGAATCCACGACGACGCGTGTAAGACCAGCGAGTTTCTGGACCGCGAGATAATACACGCTGTCGCCGGCGAGTGTCGTGTCGTTGACGACCGCCACGGTGCCGTCTCCGCCCGTGATTTCGTTGTACACAGGCGAGCCCACCGCCGACTCCAGCATGGCCGAATTGTCCTGGGCCGCGACGGCGACGAGATGACTGTTGGCGCCGAACGCCGCTTGATATGCCTCGATGGCGGACAGGTTGCCGTTCAGGGTCTTCCAGGATCCTGCATCGCTTTGCGGCTGCGTTCGCATATAGACGCCGCCATCGGTCGAAACGATAAGCTGCCCATTCGCGTCGAACGCCATGGCGCGCGAATCCGGGTGTACAGTCGAATTATCCGCCGTGTTCGCGTCCGTTATGCTGGTGATCGTCGAGCTTCCGGCATCGACGCGGAACGCGAGCAGGGTGTAGGGCGGATTCTGCCGCGAGTCGCCGGCGACGTAGACGTAGTTCGTATTGTTCGGGTCGACGGCCAGCGTGAAATTGGTATTGCCCTGGCTGCCGGGATTGACGACTGGAACCGGCAGGCTTTGCCAAGTTGTGCCGCCGTTCTGTGACAGATAAAGGCCCACGAGTTTCGAGGTCGCCACATCGACAACGCCGGCGGCGATAGCGCCGTTCGGTCCGGTTGCGAGTTGAATCTGGGTCTGATCCGTCGTGTTGATCACGCCGCCCGCATTGGCGCTGCCGAAGATGGGTGACCAGGTTGCGCCCGTGTCGGTGCTCACATAGATGGCCGTCGAATTGAGGCCGGCGCCGGCGGTGTTAGGCGCGGTCACGGCGGCATAGAGCTTCGTCGAATTGTTTGGATCGCCGACGATCGATGACACCGGCCCGGTCGGAAGCCCGGCTCCGCCGGAGATCTCGGTAAAGGTCGCGCCGCCGTCCGTGCTGCGATAGAGCCCTCCCGTATTTCTGAGACTGGCATCGGCGAGGCTCGAGCGCTCATAGGTGCCTGCGACAATCGTATTGCCGCGTGCCGCGACGCCATCAACGGACTGGCCCGCAAGCACAGTGGCACCGAGCTGGCTCCACGTCGCCCCGCCGTTCTTCGTGTAGAGAAGTCCGTCCTGTAAGCCGCCTGAAGATTGATAGAAATTATTGGATGTGGACACTGCGCCGTTGGATATCAGGCCGGTGCCCGCAATGAGGGTCTGGTGCGTTGTATCCGTCGGATCCGCCGACATGCTGTCGATCGAGAGCGACGCCTGCGTGTCCGTCAGCGGTATCCAGCTCTTGCCGCCGTCATGGGTGACCCAGACACCCCCGTTTGGCGATCCGATATAAATTGTATTGGCGTCCGCCGGGTTGGTGACGATAGCGCTGACGGCCCCGGAATAGGTGTCGTAGGCGTTGCCGGTGCTCGCCAGTTCAGGCGCCGGGCCGACGTTGACGAAACCGCCGGCAAGCGCCGGCACGGCGAGGAGCGCCGACGACGAAAGGAGCAGTGCGCGCATCAGCGCACGCTTCGACACACGCCTAGGATACATCTTTGGGGTCCCCCTTCTCGGATACCAGTCACTTGCCCCGCCCGTCCGCCGTCCGACGCTGTTATGGACAGCGGGTTCTCGAGCCATGGTCGCAATGAGTATGCGACTTGTAATCATAATCAAGACGAGAGAAGCTCGCTATATCGCCATGCCACTGAAATAATAGAGCTTCGCGTACTTTTTTTACCCAATGGGAGATCGTATCTACTTGTGGTTGCCACGGTGTTCGTCGTTTCCATAAGTCGGCGGGAGGCTTAAAACGTTCCTCAGATGCGGGCGCGCTTGTTCGAAACATCTCGTGGCCTTCTCTGCGCGCTGGTTTTTCTGGCCGCGGGATGTGCGCCAATGAGCGAGGCCAAGTCCGGGCATGCCCCTCTGATCAAGGTCAATCTGCCGGGATTCCAGAAGCATGTTCGCCAAGGGGCGGTGCTAACAATCGAGTGGCGTGCGGTCGACGCCCCGAATGGTGCCGTGGCTTCGTTGTGGATCAGAAAAACCGCGACCGGGTATCTCTTGGGACCGATCGCATCGGAGCTGCCGATGCAAGGCCGCTATGACTGGCATATACCGGTTTTCAGGTCCTCGCCTGTTCCCTGCGCACGCGATCGGACGGGCGGCTGTGTCGGAAGCATGAACCCGGGCACCCGTTACACCATTGTGGCACGGCTCTACATCGCCGCAGACACTGGCCCCACCGGTGTGCGAGCCGAAAATGTCCCACAGCGTCTTATCGCCAGTTCGAACACTCCGGAATTTCTAATGCTTCGGGAAAAATAGCAGGCGGGACGCAAGACCAGGCACTTCACAAAGCCGAGCTTCAGAGACGGGGTGCACAACGGGCGAGAAGCCAGTTCTCACCTTCACCCTGTCGGGTGCGCCATGGCTTTCGTTAAGCGCGATCTTGTCCTAAAAGCTGCCTCGTGAGACGCCCGCGCGCATATCCTTCTTCAGAAGGCACTGAGACGCAGAAGCCCGCGAGCATTTATGACGTGGCGAATCGCGCGGGCGTCTCGATCAAGACCGTTTCGCGCGTCGTCAACCGTCAGTCGAATGTCAGCGAAGCGACGCGCAAGGCGGTGATGGAGGCGGTCGACGCGCTGTCCTACCGCCCGAATGTTTTCGCTCGCGGCCTGGCGAGCGAGCGCTCCTTTCTTATCGGCCTTCTGTACGACAATCCTTCGTTGAGTTACGCCGCGGCGCTGCAGATCGGCGTGCTCGCACGCTGTCGCGAGGAAGGCTACCACATGATCGTCGAGTCACTCGACGCGCAGAGCCCGAATCTCGGCAGCCAGGTTCATTCCCTGGTGACCGAATCAACCTTGCACGGCGTGATCCTGACGCCACCCTTATGCGATATGCCGGCAGCAATCGACGCGCTTAACCGCGCGCGCACGCCATTCGTGCGCATCGCGCCGGAGAAGCCTTTGGCAAATTCGTCCGATGTGCGCATCGACGACCACAAGGCGGCGTACGACATGACGGCCTATCTGATCGGCCTTGGCCACAAGCGGATCGGTTTCATCAAGGGCCATCCCGACCACGGCGCGGCCAATGCGCGCTTTGAAGGTTATCGCGCCGCGCTGGCGCATGCGGGATTGCCTCTGATCGAGGAGCTTTGCGTGCAGGGCTTCTTCTCCTATCTGTCGGGTATGGAGGCGGGCGAACGCCTCCTGTCGCTAAAGAAGCGTCCGACAGCGATCTTCGCCAGCAACGACGACATGGCCGCGGCCGTGCTGGCGGCGTCGCAGCGTTTCAACCTGAAGATTCCGCAGCAGCTTTCCGTGGCGGGCTTCGATGACTCCTTCGTCGCGCAAGTCGTATGGCCACGGCTGACCACCTGCCGCCAGCCGATCAAGGAGATGGCCGAAGCCGCCGTGTCCATGCTGATCCAAAAGACGGCAGAGGACGGGCCGATGGAACGGCGTCTGGACCACGAACTGATTGTGCGCGAGTCGACGGCGCCACCGACAAGCTGAACTCACGGCATCCTGGTTGCCCAGGTGTTTGCCCTTGATTCTGTTTCAACGGACCGTGGCACGAAAGCAACACAAACCCAGGAAAACATAAAAGGTAGGTAAACGCTGTCAATTATGCTGGAAAGCGCTTACTGTTTGGCTTAGCATGCCGAAAGTAACCTCCCGCTGCGCAAGTCGCCGCGCATTTGAGTTCTGGTTTTCGATCCACTGCCATGGCCGGGCGCGCATTGTCTTTGCCCAGCCATATTTCCCTGCAGAAGACTTGGGCGGCCTGCCTTATCCAGGCCGCCTTATTTTTTCACGATGCGAAATCGCACGCTTCGACCCACAATCGCGCCAATCTCTCCAGACAGACCGCATCCTCTTCATCGAAGCGGCCATAGGACGGACTGTCGAGATCGAGCACGCCGAGGACGCGACCGCGGTCAATCAGCGGCACGACGAGTTCGGAATTGGACGCCGTATCGCAGGCGATGTGCCCCGCGAAGGCGTGCACGTCGGGAACGATGACGGTCCTGGCACCCGCCGCCGCCGTCCCGCAGACGCCCGCTCCCATGGCAATGCGCACACAAGCGGGCTTGCCCTGAAACGGGCCGAGCACGAGTTCCTCCCCCTTCAGGAAATAAAATCCCGCCCAGTTGAGATCGGGAAGCCCTTGCCAGATCAGCGCCGACAGATTGGCGGCGTTGGCGATGACGTCACGTTCGCCCTCGAACAGACCGCGTGCCTGGCGCATCAGTTCGTCGTAGCTCTCGCGCTTCGTCATTGCACGCCGTCCCGCACATGAACGACCGCCCAGCGGTCCGCATACAGTCTGTGCCAGCCCTGCATCGTGTCCATGGCGCCGACGGCCGGATTGTCCGCGGCGAAGATCGTCCAGCGCACGTGATATTTGGCGAGCGTGGCCGCGAGCAGGGGTTTGTCAGGGCGGACCATCTGCAGATAACGCCCGATGAATTTCTCGCCGTAGAGCTCGGCCCGACTGTCGATGAACGGCCGGACATCGTTGAAGATCAGATAGCCGCCGAAGGCGTAGTCGTTGAGCACAGGTGTATGCACAAGCGACACCGGGACACTGGCAAGGGCCGTAGCCGGCGTCGTCACCCCGTCGCCGCGCGCGAGCGGCAGCGACAGACGGAGCACACCAAGCGCCGCGACGAGAACGGCGAAAATCAAGACCGCCGCGAATCCGTTACTCGGCTTGTTCTCGCGCGACGATATCTTCAGCGCCTGCGCGAGAGGTTCGGCCAGGATCAGCGGCCCGACGATGGCGATCAGCATCTGCTGGCGCACATGAGCCAGCGCCAGATAAAGAAGGCCAAGAAGAATGACGACGCGCCATGACTTCACCGCCACCCCGCGCGACAGCAGAACGTAGAGGGCCGCCGCGACGGCGAAGCCCAAGGGCTGAAAGGTCTGGAAATTGGTTGGCGCCCATTCGCTGATCAGGTTGAGGCTCGGCATCGCCATGAGCCGGAACGGAAAGATCAGTCCTTCTATCCCGTACGGCGTCAACAGCGCCGCCAGCAGCGCCAGAACGGCGAACAGCACCCAGCGTTCGATCGTCTTGGTCCGCGTCTGCGTATCGTCCATCGCTGCTTCGAGCGCGAAGGGAATGATGAGGACAAGCCCGACCAGGAAACTCGCGTGCAGATTGGCCCACAGCGTCATCGCCGGCAGAAGCTTCCACGGCGGCGCGCGGCCCTTCTCGCGGGCGATGACCAAGCCGGCCGCCCAAATCTCCAAAAGCGGCAAGGCCAGAAGTAGCGGCCGCGCCAGAAGGCTGCCCGCCAAGCAGGCGAACGACAGCACCAGTGTGACGAGCAGGCTGAGTCCGCTCAGCCGGCGCGACAGATGCCGCGCCAGCAGCCCCGCCGTAAGCGCGCCGGTCGCGCCGAACAGAATCAGGAGACCACCCCAGCCAGCGCCGACATACGCAAGCGCCATGGCGATTTCCGAGAGCCATTCATGCGTCTGCCAGGGGTGGCCGGCGAAGGTGTAGGAAAACGGATCGATGCGCAGCACGGCCCGGTTGTCGATCATCCAGCGGCCGGCAGCGATGTGCCAATAGGTGTCGGCGTCGTTGAGCACGGCGGGCGTGAACGCGACGATCGCAAATGCCGCAGCAGCAGCAGCCAGGGCGATGGCGCGTGCGTTCCAAAAGGATTTCGGCAAGGACAGCGCCAAGAGACCGCCGCGTTCAGGAAAGGCGGTTCACTGCCTACGCGGTCGTCCGTGGAGAATCAAGAATTGTCGGGTTTGAAGGCGAGCGCCGCCCCGTTCGTGCAGAAGCGCAGGCCGTGCGGTTGCGGTCCGTCGGCAAAGACATGGCCGAGATGGCCGCCGCAGTTGAGGCAATGGATTTCCGTGCGCACCATGAAATGGCTCTTGTCGACGGAGGTGCCGATCGCACCCTTGCGCGGTTCGGTGAAACTCGGCCAGCCGGAACCGCTGTCGTATTTGCTCCTGGAATCAAACAACCGTGCGCCACAGCCGGCGCAGGCGTAAAGGCCTTCGCGCGTCTCGTCATTGAGCGGACTGGCACCGGCGGCTTCGGTGCCGTGCTCGCGCAACACATGGTACTGCTCCTTGCTAAGCATAGCCCGCCACTCGTCGTTGCTTTTGGCGACGGGGAATTTCCCATCCGGCTGTTTGGCCATGTATCGCCTCAGCCGTCGGCGTCGGAGATGACCTGGCGCAGGGTTGCGCTCAACCGGCCCTTGTTGGCGAAATCCCAGTTGCCGCCATAGCCGATATCGTCGACGCGCCAACCGTCCGGCGTCATCACGAGATAGACGGTGTCGTTCCAGCGCTTCGCGGGACCGTGCTTGTCGTCATAGGTCAGAGCAACGGCGCAGCTTGCCGTCTTGGCGGCGCTTTTACAGGCGCCGATCATGTAGGACGTCGCGCCCTCGAACATCGACGAAAAAAGATCGCCTTCGATCAGAGGCGGAGAATTCTTGTTCGCCTTGTTGAATTTTATTTCGGCGGCGTCGCCTTCGGCGAGAAGGCGGTGGAGGGCCGACGAAATGAACGGCGCGTATTTGGCAAGGGCGGCTTTGTCCGGAATGCCGTCGGAGGGATGGAACGTGGCATAGGCGGCGTAGAAGCCGTTCGCCGCCTGCGCCGGGGACGATGTGTCGCCGGCACGGGCGCCGCCGGCCGTCAGCGCGATCACACCGAACGCGAGAAGACTATACGCGTTCATGAGGGATCCTTCAGCAGATCGCGGATTTCGCGCAGCAGCGCGATGTCCTCCGGCGTGGGTGGCGGAGCCGCTGGCGTCTTCGGCACGAACAGCCGGTTGATCTGACGCACGACCAAAAACAGCACGAACGCCACGATCAGAAAGCCGATCACCGCGTTCAGGAACAGCCCGTAATTGATGGTGATGGCGCCTGCCTTGGCGGCTTCGGCGAGCGTCGCGTAACTGCCGCCTTTCAGCTCAAAGAACAAATTCGAAAAATCGATCCCGCCTGTGATCCACCCGATGGGCGGCGTGATGACGTCCTTGACCAGCGAGTTGACCACACCGGTGAACGCCGCGCCGACGATCACGCCGACCGCGAGGTCGACGACACTGCCGCGCATGGCGAATTTCTTGAATTCATCGAACATGGCTAGCCTGGCATATCCTAGAAAGTGTATCCGCTGTCCAGTCGCCCGCCCTTTTGGGCGCCGTGTTCACAGCGCCCTACTCGCGCTCGACCGACGGAGCCAGCAAGGTCTTGGAGTGTAGCACGGCCACGATCAGCCACCCGAGACCGCCGCCTGTCGTTGCCCCCAGGATGTTGGCGAGCTCGTCGAAGATGCTTGGGTCACGGCCGGTGAAGCCTTGCAGAATCTCGAGGAGGGCGCCCAGGGTCATAAGCCCCAGGACCGACCACAAAGCCGGTCTGCGGGCGTTCAGCGCCAGGGTCACCAAGCACGCCAATCCAAAATAAGCACAGAAATGCAAGAGCTTATCCCAAACATGGGCGAGCGCCTGAGGATCGCGGGGCGTCAGCTCGCCCCAGGCCACCAGCACAACGGCCGGCCAGAACAGGTACAACGCCACCACTTGGCCCGCCTTCATAAGCCATTGTCTCCACATAGAGAAAAACCTCACAAGTCTATAAGCGGACCATAATGCCATTGATTATGACGGAATCGGGTTAAACCTTCGCCGCGCCTTGCAAAAAGGCGCGCCTTCCGTATAAGACGCCCCTCTCACGAACCGACCGGCGAAAGGGCATGCCGTGGCGGCTCAAAATGGTCCATGGCCGGACCATCCCCTGACTTTGTCAAAGGGGTCCGGCCACCCAGAACTCGAAGAAGGAGACCGAAATGCCCAAGATGAAGACCAAGTCGGGCGCCAAGAAGCGCTTCAAATTCACCGCGAAGGGCAAGATCAAGACGGGCCAGGTGGGCAAGCGCCACCGGCTGATCTCGAACACCCCCGCCCGCACCCGCGATCTGCGCGGCACGGCCGTGCTGTCCGAATCCGAAACCCAGCGCGTGAAGCGCTGGATGCCGTACGGCTGAGGAGGATCAGACATGTCACGAGCCCCCCGCGCCGTACCTTCCCACGCCCGCCGCAAGCGCGTCTTCAAGGCCGCCAAAGGTTTCTATGGCCGCCGCAAGAACACGATCACCTCGGCCAATGCCGCGGTCGATCGTTCGCTGCAGCACAACTACATTGGCCGCAAGGAGAAGAAGCGGAACTTCCGCGCCTTGTGGATCCAGCGCATCAACGCGGCCTGCCGCGAACATGGTGTGACTTACAGCCGATTTATCAGCGGGCTTCTCAAGGCCGGGATCGAGATCGACCGCAAGGTCCTCGCCGATCTCGCCGTCAAGGAGCCCGAGGCCTTCAAGGCTCTGGTGGATCAGGCGGGCGGCGCCAAGGCGTAATTCGCAAGACCTTTCGGAGCCGGCGGACCTTGGCAGACGTCAGGGTCCGTGATTCAAGCGGTTTCAGAGGTTTTCCATGAGCGACATCCAAGCCATCGAGCGTCAGATTCTCGATGCCATCGCCAGCGCCGCCGACGAGGCGGCGCTGGAAGCCGTGCGCGTTTCCGTACTCGGCAAAAAGGGCTCCATCAGCGAGTTGTTGAAATCGCTGGGCGGCATGACGCCCGACGAGCGCAAGGTCAACGGCCCGCTGTTCAACGGCCTGCGCGACCGCGCGGCGGCGGCCATCGCGGCACGCAAGACCGTGCTGGAGGAAGAAGCGCTGAATGCGCGTCTCGCCTTCGAACGCGTCGACATCACCCTGCCCGCGCGCCCCGAGCCGTCGGGCAGCGTTCATCCCGTGTCGCAAGCGCTTGATGAGGTGACGGCGATCTTCGCCGATCTCGGCTTCGCGGTGGCCGAGGGGCCGGATGTCGAATTCGACGACTACAACTTCACCAGGCTCAACATCCCGCCCGACCATCCGGCACGGCAGATGCACGACACCTTCTATGTGGCGAAGCAAGCCGATGGTTCGCGCCACGTTCTGCGCACCCACACCTCGCCGGTGCAGGTGCGCACCATGCTGAAGCAGAAGCCGCCGATCCGCATCATCTCACCGGGGCGCACCTATCGTGTGGATTCCGACGCCACCCATTCGCCGATGTTCCACCAGTTCGAAGGATTGGTGATCGACGAAGTGACGCATCTGGGTCATCTCAAATGGGTGCTGGAAGAGTTCTGCAAGGCGTTCTTCGAAGTCGACAAGGTCGAGATGCGGGCGCGCCCCAGTTTCTTCCCGTTTACGGAACCGTCGGTGGAGTGGGATTTGCGCTGTGACCGTTCCGGCGGACAGATCAAATTCGGTGCCGGCAACGACTGGCTGGAGCTGGCCGGCTCCGGCATGGTGCATCCGCGCGTGCTGGAGATGTGCGGCATCGATTCCACGAAATATCAGGGCTACGCCTTTGGCGGCGGCATCGACCGCCTCGCCATGCTGAAATACGGCATCCCCGACATCCGCTCTTTCTTCGAATCTGATCTGCGCTGGCTGAGACATTACGGCTTCGCGGCGCTGGACCTTCCGACCCTGGACGGAGGGCTGAGCCGATGAAATTCCCCGTCTCCTGGCTGAAGGATCATCTGGAAACGAACGCCGACGCGGCGACCATCGCCGACAAGCTCACCAGCATCGGGCTGGAAGTGGAGTCGGTGGAGGACGCCGGCGCGCGGCTGAAGGATTTCATCGTCGGCTATGTGGTGTCGGCGGAGAAACATCCCAATGCCGACCGGCTGAAGCTCTGCATGGTCGATGCCGGCGACGGCGCGCCCATTCAAGTCGTCTGCGGCGCCCCCAACGCGCATACCGGCATGAAAGGCGTGTTCGCGCGCGCCGGCGTCGTGATTCCGGTCAGCGGCGAAGTCTTGAAGGTCGGCACGATCCGCGGCGTGGAATCCCGCGGCATGCTGTGTTCGGGTCGCGAGTTGTTGCTGTCCGACGACCATGACGGCATCATCGAGCTTTCCGCCGAGGCCACGGTCGGCGAGCCGGCCGCGGCGGCCCTCGGCCTCACCGATGCGGTGATCGACGTCGCCATCACGCCAAACCGCGGCGACTGCACCTCGGTGTACGGCATCGCCCGCGATCTTGCCGCGGCCGGCCTCGGTAAGCTGAAGACGCCGCCGGTCAAGCCGGTGGCCGGCAAATTCCCCAGCCCGAAACAGATCGCCCTCAATTTCACAGCCGAGACCAAATCCGCCTGCCCGCTGTTCGCCGGGCGTTTCGTGCGTGGCGTGAAGAACGGGCCCTCGCCGCAATGGGTGCAGGATCGTTTGAAGGCGATCGGTCTGCGTCCCATCTCGGCCCTGGTCGACGTGTCGAACCTGATCGCGCACGACCGCGGCCGTCCACTGCATGTCTTCGACGCCGACAAGCTCGTCGGCGATATGCAGGCGCGGCTGGCGAACGACGGCGAACAGGTCCTGGCGCTCGACGGCAAGACCTACACACTCGATTCCGACATGTGTGTGATCGCCGACGACGCGGCCACGCGCGGCATCGCCGGCGTCATGGGCGGCGAGGACACCGGCTGCACCGAAACGACGGTCAATGTCTTCATCGAATCCGCGTATTTCGATCCGGCGCGCGTCGCAGCGACGGGGCGTAAGCTCCAGCTGCAATCAGATGCGCGTTACCGTTTTGAGCGCGGCGTCGATCCGGAACTCGCGGTACCGGGCCTGGAACTGGCCACGCAGCTCGTCCTCGACTGGTGCGGTGGCGAGCCGTCCGACATCGTCGTGGCCGGTGCGGTACCGGCCTGGCGGCGCACCATAGAATTCTCGCCCGATGCCGTGAAACGGCTGGGTGGACTCGATGTGTCAAAGTCCGAGATCGTCCGCATCCTGACCAACCTTGGGTTCACGGTGACGGACGGAACCGTGCTGACGGTCACCCCGCCATCCTGGCGCAGCGATGTCGACGGCTCCGCCGATCTCGTCGAAGAAGTCGTGCGCATCTACGGCCTGGAGCATGTGCCGTCCGCGGCCATGTCGCGGCCGCATGCGATCGCGCGCCCGGTCCTCACCCCGACCCAGAGGCGCAGGCGGACGGTGCGCCGAGCCCTCGCCGCCCGCGGTTTCAACGAAACAATCTCATTCTCCTTCATCCCGCGCGCGCAAGCGGTATTGTTCGGCGGCGGCGACGATGCGCGACAGCTGGAAAATCCGATTGCCGCCGACCTCGACGCGTTGCGTCCCTCGCTGCTGCCGTCGTTGCTCGCTGCTGCCGGCCGCAATGTGGCGCGCGGCTTCAACGATTTGATGCTGTTCGAGATCGGCGCGGCGTTCGCAAGCGGCATGCCGGATGACCAGCAAACCGTCGCGGCCGGCATTCGTATTGGCGCGGGCATGCGCAGCTGGGCGAAATCCACTCATCCCGCCGATGTCTTCGACGCCAAAGCCGACATGCTGGCCGTGCTTGAAGCCGCCATGAATTCATCCATGTCCGCGCCGGTGAAAGCCGAAGCGCCGTCGTGGTACCACCCGGGCCGTTCGGGAACGCTCGCCTTGGGACCCAAGGTGCTGGCGACCTTCGGCGAAGTGCATCCCAAGGTGCTGGCGCACTTCGATCTGAAGGGTCCGGCCTGCGCCTTCGAAGTCTTCCTCGACGCCATCCCCGAACCGAAGGCGAAGGCGCGTCCCGTCTTCGCGCCGTCGCCCTATCAGGCCGTGGAACGCGATTTCGCCTTCGTGGTCGACACCGTGGTGACGGCGGACGACATTGTCCGCACTGTCAGGAATGCGGAACGTGTCCTCATCGAATGGGTCTCGGTGTTCGATGTCTATGAAGGCAAGGGCGTGCCGGACGGCAAGAAATCCGTCGCCATTGCCATCAGGCTGCAACCGAGGGACAAGACGCTGACCGACGCCGAGATCGATGCCATCGGGCAGAAGATCGTCGCCGCCGTGTCGAAAGCGACAGGCGCGGCCTTACGGAGTTGAGATGAGAGCCGACAAGACGTTCGACGCCAAATCGTCCCTCGTTTTCGTCGTCTCCTTCGGCATCGTCAGCCTGTTTGCCGACGCCGCCTATGAAGGCATGCGCGGCATCGCCGGCCCATTCCTGGCGACCCTGGGCGCCAGCGGCTTCGCCGTCGGCCTGATCGCGGGTTTCGGCGAGCTTTTCGGCTACACGCTGCGCCTGCTTTCCGGCCGCCTCGCGGATTCGACGCGCGCCTATTGGCCGATCACGCTGATCGGTTACGTGGTCCAGATGGCCGCGGTGCCGGCGCTGGCTCTGGCGGGAAACTGGCAGGCGGCCGCCGCGTTGATTGTCCTGGAGCGCGTCGGCAAGGCGATCCGCAATCCGCCGCGCGACGTGATGCTGAGCCGCGCCGGCGAACATATCGGCCAGGGCTGGGCTTTCGGCCTGCACGAAATCCTCGACCAGATCGGCGCGATGTCGGGGCCCCTGATCGCCGCCCTGGTGCTGGCGATCCATCACGATTACCGCGCGGCGTTCGCGTGGCTGGCGATTCCAGCCGCCGCGACCTTGATTCTGGTCTTTGCGTTGCGCTTTCGCTACGACGCCGCCGGCGAGATCACACCCTCCCTGCAGGACGAGCCCGACGCAAAAGGCTTTTCCCGCGCTTTCTGGCTTTATGCCGGCGCGTCGGCCCTCGTCGCCTTCGGCTTTGCCGATTTCACCCTGATCTCCTTCCATTTCGGTCGTGTCGGCACGGTGCGCGGTGACATGATCGCCATCTTCTATGCGGCGGCGATGGCCTCCGCCGGTATTGCATCGCTGATCTTCGGGCGCTGGTTCGACCGCGCCGGCTTGAAGGTGATCTTCCCCGGCATTGCCATCGGCCTTGTGGTCGCGCCGCTGGCCTTTTTCGGCGGCACGTGGGCGGCGCTCACCGCCTCGCTCGCCTGGGGAGCCAGCCTCGGTGTGCACGAAGCGGTGATGTCGGCGGCCGTCGCGAAGCTCGTGCCGTTGTCCACGCGCGCCCGCGCCTATGGCATCTTCACCGCCATCTTCGGCATCGCCTGGTTTGCCGGCAGCGCGCTGCTGGGTGCGCTCTACGACGTGTCGCTGCCTGCCCTGGTGGCGGTCGCGACGCTGGCGCAGCTCCTCGCCTTCATCCCGCTGCTGCTGGCCGTGCGTGCGACGCGTACCGCGTAATCTTCGTTACTGCGACAGCCAGTAGCGCATCGCGCCGTCATGTCCGCCGACAAAGCATTCGCGGTTGAGGCGATAGGTCCGGATCACGGACGCCGTCAGATCGGCGGAGGATTTGTCGTTAGCATATTCAAACAGTGTCCTGGGCCCGTCCGCGACCTTCCAGCCGTCCGTCGTCGAGGCCACCACAACCGCCTTCGGGTCCACGTCGATGCAATCCTGACCCGCTATGCTGTCGCGCGGAATCACGCCCCCGCTTTTCCAGTACATCATTTGCGGATGATAGCGGTTGTCCACACACTGCTCGTCGAAGTGATACGCGGAGATGATCTGGGCGGATTGGTATGCGGCCACTCTGTCGGCGCCGAACTTCACCAACGGAAAGCCGAAGTCCACGAAGTTCCAGCCGCCGCCGCTCGGCGTTACGAAGCCGTTCGCCGGATTGTAGTGGTGGCAGTTCTCGCCCGCAGCGTCGGCGACCGCCGCCGTTGCAGGAGCAGACGGTGCGGAATCCAACCCCACAGCGGCCCCGAGCCTGTCGACAAGGGATTCTGATGGCGGTGCTGGGGCCACGACCGGCACAGCACCCGGCGCTGCAACGAGAACCACCGGCGGCGGCGCGCCCGGCACGAGTCTGCCGCTCGTCGCATAATCCTTGTGGCCGGAGTTATCGGTGAAGTCGGTCATCACCTCGAACGACAGGGCGCCGCCAGGCGCCGGACGCAGCGTGATGTGCTCTTGCGCGAAACCAGGATTGAAATCGGCGGTGACGATGCGCGTGTCGTTCGAATCCGGAGCGTCGCTATAGGTGTGGCCCAAACGCTTGCCCCAGTCGCAGTCGGTGGGATGGCAGCGGCTGAAGACCTGGACACTCACGCCATTCGTGCCGGCGCGTGTCACCACAACGCGCATGATGCCGTTCGTATCGCTGTCGGCGTTGTCCCAGTTGCCGAGAAAATCGGAAACATCGCCGAACGCCGCGCCCGACATGACGGCCATCGCCAGCGAAGCCGCCGCGAGCGCACGCTTCGAAACGTTCCAGAACATGCTGGTCCTCCGACGCCAAAACTGCGGTCAACATACCCTTCCGGATGGGTCGACGACAGGGCCGCGAGGGTTCAGTGGGACAGCCAATAGACCATGACCGGATTGGGCCGCGTCACGAAACATTCCGCGCTCAGGCGGTAGGTCCGGATGAGCGAGAGCAGCTGGTCGGCCTGCGCTTTGTTGGCGCCGAGATCGGCGATCCATTGCACGCCGTCCACGATCCGCCAGCGGTGTCCGATCAGCGCGGCATGCACGGTGGTCGCGTTGAACGTGATGCAGTCGGCGCCGCCCATCCGCTTGTTCGGGATCGATGTGCCGTATTTCCAGTAGTCGACCGGCGCAGCGCCGACGCGGCATTTGCGGTTGAAGCGGTAATAGCGGATCGTCTCCAGCACGCGCTGTGCGAGACGTTTGTCCCCACCGGCGTCCGCCACCGTCTTGCCGCCGGCCACGACCTTCCAGGATGAGCCGTCCTGCACCACCTGCGCGCCTTTGGGGTCGAAGCCGTCGCAGGCTTCGCGGGGCGCGGGCGATGCGCCGCTGCGAACGCCGCCACCCCAGCCGGCATTCTGCGTTGTGCCGCGCTCCCAGGTCTGGCCTACCGGTCCCGCCCAAGCGGTATGCTTCAGGCGTCCCGTCATGTCGAAATCGTGCCGCCCTGAGCGATCGGAGAACTCGGTCAGCACTTCGAAAAGCAGTTCGCCGGACGGACCTTTCCGCAGGATGATCTGCTTGCGCGCGAAGCCCGTCTCGAAGGTCGCTGAGATGCTTTCGACGTCGCGCGAATGCGGAGCGGCCGAGTAGCTCTGACCTTCCACCAGCCCCCAGTTGCATTCGATAGGATGGCAGTCGCCATAGGCGCGCACGCTGACGCGATTGCCGCCGGCCGGGTTGACCTGGATGTGCGTGATGCCGCTTGCATCGCGGCTGGCGTTTTCCCAGTTGCCGTAGAAATCCGCCACGTCGGCGCGGGCCGCCGCGAGAAAACAGAAAATGGCGGCGGCGGCCGCAAACAGGCCCCTCTTCGTCATATCCACACCTCCCGGCGTCTCCGGTTGAGCTTTAACCCAAATCGGGCGCTCGATGAACCCGGCCTGCCGGAGGAAGGACGGCACGGCTATGCGGCCCGCTTCATGATGGACCTCCGCAATTTTCCATCATGCCCCGTATCGAGCGCGGCAAGCCTATCGGCCCGCCCGGCGCACGACAGCATGGCGATCCCAATCAGCCGATTTATAGCGCCAGCCAATAATGCGTGCGGCTATCCGGTCGCGCGAAGAAACATTGGCGGTTGAGCGCGTAGGTCCTGATCACAAGGGCGGCCTGGTCGGCCGCGGCCTGATCGTCGCCGTAATCGTAAATCTCATGACCTCCGTCGACGACTTTCCAGTCCTCGCCCCGCTGCACCGCCTGCACCTTGGCGGAATGCACGTCCGTGCAATCCTGTTGCGGCATGGGCGTCCTGGCGATTTCGCCCGCGCTGCGCCAATAGGTCATCTGCCCGCGGTCGCGGCCGACGAAGCAAACCTCGTCGAAACGATAATTCGAGATGATTTTCATGGCGGCGAAGGCCGCGGCACGGTTGGGGCCAACACGCAGGACAGGGTGCAGGAAATCGCGCACCTGCCAACCGCCGCTGTCGTCTCGGGTCACATACGCCTTTCTGCCGTCGAATTGCAGGCAGTTTTCTTGGGCAGAGCCGACCGCCGATGCGCTTGGCGATTCGGAATAGGACGCGATGGCCGGCACAGCGCCGGGCGCTGTCGTCGCCGGCGCTGCGGCCGCGGCGCCAGGAGCCATGAGCCGTCCGATGCTTTCGTAATCATGGCGGTCCGAGCCGTCGGTGAACTCGGTGACTACGTCATAGCTGAGCGCCCCGCCGGGGGCTTTGTGCAGCGTGACGCGGCGCAAGGCGTAACCAAGATTGTAGTCGGCGGTGATGCTGCGCACGGTGTCGGTGTCCGGACGTTCCGCGCGGACGCGCGCCGACTGCACCCCCCAATTGCAGATCACGTTCTCGCAACGGCCGAAGACCTGCATGCGGACATGCGTGGATCCGCCTTCGGTCACGATCACGCGGTCAATGTCGCTGGCGCCCGCATCCCGATAGGACCACGTCCCCAGGAACCCGGCGTAAGCCGCTGCGGGATCCACAAGGTCGCTGAGCAGACCGGCAACGCCGCCGAACGCGGCGCCGGCGAAGAGCCCCCCACCCAACAATACCGCCGCAAAGACGCGTTGCCTGGCCTGGGTCATGCCGCCCCTCCCGCATTTTGTCCCCCGCACGAGGACGCGCGGGCTGTCGAAGCGGAATCTACCCCTTCTTCGGGGACGCCGCGACAGGGTGGACCTCGCGCAGGCGCGCGGCTATGTAGCGCGCCTCATGACCGATCTCGCCCACATCCGCAACTTTTCGATCGTGGCCCATATCGACCACGGCAAGTCGACCCTGGCCGACCGGCTGATCCAGGCCACCGGCGGGCTGACCAACCGCGAGATGAAGGAACAGGTGCTCGATTCCATGGACATCGAGCGCGAACGCGGCATCACCATCAAGGCCCAGACGGTGCGGTTGTCCTACACGGCCAAGGATGGCGAGACCTACACCCTTAACCTGATGGACACGCCGGGCCATGTGGACTTCGCCTATGAGGTGAGCCGCTGCTTGGCCGCCTGCGAAGGCGCGCTGCTGGTGGTCGACGCCAGCCAGGGCGTGGAAGCGCAGACACTTGCGAACGTCTATCAGGCCATCGACGCCGGACTCGAGATCGTGCCGGTGCTCAACAAGGTGGACCTGCCCGCCGCCGAACCGGAGCGCATCCGCCAGCAGATCGAGGACGTGATCGGCATCGACGCGTCCGAGGCCATCCCGATTTCCGCCAAGACCGGCCTCAACATCGAAGCGGTCCTGGAGGCCGTGATCCATCGCCTGCCGCCGCCCAAGGGCGACGCCAGCGCACCGCTCAAGGCCCTGCTGATCGATTCCTGGTACGACGCCTATCTGGGCGTCATCGTGCTGGTGCGCATCGTCGACGGCGAGCTGAAGAAGGGCCAGAAGATCCGCATGATGGCCTCGGGCGCGGTCTACACGGTGGAGCGCGTCGGCGTTTTCACGCCCAAGCAGGTGCTGTTCGACAAACTTGTCCCCGGCGAGGTCGGCTTTATCACCGCCGCGATCAAGGAGGTGGCCGAAACCCATGTCGGCGACACCATCACCGACGACAGGAAGCCGGCGGAGGATGCCCTGCCCGGCTTCAAGCCGGCGCAGCAGGTGGTGTTCTGCGGTCTGTTCCCGGTGGATGCCGCGCTGTTCGAGGATTTGCGCGACGCACTGTCCAAGCTGCATCTCAACGACGCCAGCTTCACCTACGAGACCGAGACGTCAGCGGCGCTGGGCTTCGGCTTCCGCTGCGGCTTCCTCGGCCTGCTCCACCTCGAAATCATCCGCGAGCGGTTGGAGCGCGAATTCAATCTCGACCTGATCGCCACCGCGCCCAGCGTGATCTATCGCATTCATCTGACCGATGGCTCGATGCTGGAACTGCACAATCCGGCCGACATGCCGGAGGTGACCAAGATCGAAAAGATCGAGGAACCCTGGATTCGGGCGACGATCTTCGTGCCCGACGAGTATCTGGGGTCGGTGCTGAAACTGTGCGAGGACCGCCGTGGTTCGCAGATCGAGCTGACCTATGCCGGCGCCCGCGCCATGGTGGTCTACCGCCTGCCGCTGAACGAAGTGGTGTTCGATTTCTACGACCGGCTGAAATCGGTGAGCCGCGGCTACGCCAGCTTCGATTATCACATCGAGGGCTATCACGAGGGCGACCTGGTCAAGATGTCGATCCTGGTCAACGACGAGCCGGTGGATGCGCTGTCGATGATCGTCAACCGCCAGCGCTCGGAGGCCCGCGGTCGCGGCATGTGCGAGAAGCTGAAGGAGTTGATCCCGCGGCATCTGTTCAAGATTCCGATCCAGGCGGCGATCGGCGGCAAGGTGATCGCCCGCGAGACCATTTCGGCGCTGCGCAAGGACGTGACGGCGAAATGCTATGGCGGCGACATCTCCCGCAAGCGCAAGCTCCTCGACAAGCAGAAAGAGGGCAAGAAGAAGATGCGCCA
>VFSW01001861.1_pt1 | contig 31927 bp, 42 predicted proteins | sample 5358111 | NCBI WGS metagenome assembly VFSW01 (sample SAMN11554181, study PRJNA540505) | mine drainage metagenome | isolation source: sediment from site ElyBrook_90M | place: USA: Ely Copper Mine, Vershire, VT | collected 2017 | reverse complement strand
TACGCGAAGGCGGCCACACCGTGGGCGCAGGGGCCGTGACGGAGATCATCGAATAGCCATGACGAACCGAGAGAAAATCCGCATCCGGCTGAAGGCCTACGATCACCGCATCCTGGACCAATCGACGCGCGAGATAGTGGATACGGCAAAGCGCACGGGGGCGGAAGTGGCGGGGCCGATTCCTCTGCCGACGGTGATCAACCGCTGGACCGTGCTGCGCTCCCCGCACGTGGACAAGAAATCGCGTGAGCAATTTGAGATGCGGACGCACAAGCGTCTGATAGACATTCTCGAGCCCACGCCGGATACGGTGGACGCGCTGATGAAGCTCGATCTGCCGCCCGGTGTGGACGTCGAAATCAAGGCCTTCGGGCGGGAGCACGCCGCGAAGTAGCGGGAAGAGAACCCCATGGCAGTGAACGGCATACTCGGTATCAAACTCGGCATGACACAGATCTTCGGCGAAGATGGCTCGGCCATCCCCTGCACGGTGCTGCAGGCCGGCCCGTGCGTGGTGGTGCAGCGGCGGACGAAAGCCAAGGACGGTTATGAGGCGGTGCAGCTGGGGCTGGTGGAATTCATCAAGCCGCAGCGTGTGAACCGCCCGCTGACCGCGCATTTCAAGAAGGCGGGAGCGGCGCCGATGCGCTTCCTGCGGGAAGTGCGGCTGGAGGATTCGGCCGAGGATTCCAAGGCAGGCGATCGCGTGCTGGTGGATAGCTTTGCCGCGGGCGAGCTGGTGGACGTGACCGGGGTGAGCAAGGGCAAAGGGTTTCAGGGGGGCGTGAAGCGCTGGCACTACCGCGGCGGCGACGCATCCCACGGCTCGATGTTTCATCGCGCTCCGGGAGGCATAGGAGCGAGTTCGTTTCCCTCGCGCGTGTGGAAGAACCAGCATTTTCCGGGGCACATGGGCAACGAGCGGAAGACGTCGTTGAAATTGAAAGTGGTGAAAGTGGACGCGGAAGAAAACCTGTTGCTGGTGCGTGGCGCGGTGCCTGGCCCGGCCGGCAGCTACATCCTGATTCGCAAGGCCGGCAAGGGCCGTTAGCGAGACGAACATGCCAGTTGTGGACGTAATCAATCTGGAAGGCAAGACGGTGGGCCAGCTGAATCTGGCCGACGACGTATTTGGTGCGCGCGTGAATCCGCACCTGCTGCACGAGACGGTGCGGCACTATCTGGCCGTGCAGCGCGCGGGAACGCACAAGACCAAAGCCAAGAGCGAGGTAAGCGGCGCGGGCCGCAAGCTCTGGCGGCAGAAAGGGACGGGACGGGCGCGGATTGGCTCGATTCGTTCTCCGCTGTGGCGGAAGGGCGGCACGGTCCACGGGCCTGTGCCGCGCAGCTATAGCTACCATCTTTCGAAGAAAATGGTTGCCCGGGCGCTCTGCTCCGCGCTTTCGGAAAAGCTGCTGGGGCAGCAGATCACGATTGTGGATGGCTGGCCGCTGGAGACGCACAAAGCGAAAGCGTTCCGCCAGGTGCTTTCGAAGCTGGATGGAGGGGCGCGAACCACGCTGCTGGTGGAGGGCGAGAGCAACGCGAATCTGGAGCGGGCGAGCCGGAATCTGGCGGGTGTAAAGCTGGTGACTCCGCGGGGGCTGGTGACCTACGACCTGCTGCGCCACGAGCGTCTGGTGCTCTCGAAGGATTCGGCCTTGCGGCTGAGCCGATCACTCTCGCGCCAGGAACCGGAGCCTGCTCCGGTGCAGATTGAGCCCGCGCCAGCCGTGGCGCCTGCCGCCACAGCCACACCGGCGGCGGAAGCCAAGCCACGCCGGCCGCGGAAAAAGGCGAAGGAATAGACGATGACGACGCGCGCATTTCAGGTGATTCGCCGGCCCATCATCACCGAAAAGGGGCTGGGGATGAAGGAACTGCAGCACACGGTGGTCTTTGAGGTGGTGGCCGGAGCCACCAAGACGGAAATCAAGGAAGCGGTGCAGAAGATTTTCAAGGTGAAGGTTTCCGCGGTGCGCACCTGCAATTTCTTCGGCAAGATGCGCCGCCGCGGGCGTTCGGAAGGCTATCGGCGCGACTGGAAGAAAGCCTATGTGAAGCTGGCTCCAGGCGAGAAGATGATCGAATACGCGGACAACATGTAGTGCAGCAGTCGGGAGGCCCGCATTTGGGCCGCAGAGGCAACCATGGCACTTAAGAGCTTTAAACCCTATACGCCGTCACGAAGATTTTTGACCACGCTCGATAAGAGCGATTTGACGCGCCAGAAGCCTGAGAAATCGCTGGTGGAACCCAAGCGGCGCACCGGCGGGCGGAACAACCACGGGGAAGTGACGGTATGGCACCGCGGCGGCGGGCACGACCGGCAGTACCGGCGAATCGATTTTCGGCGGGAGAAGGCGGGGATTCCGGCGCTGGTGGCTTCGATTGAATACGATCCGAACCGTTCGGCGCGCATCGCCCTGCTGCATTATGCCGATGGGGAGAAACGCTACATCCTTCATCCCGTGGGCCTGGAAGTGGGCATGAAGGTGCAGAGCGGTGAGGGAGCGGACATCCTGCCGGGCAATGCGCTGCTTTTCCGGCACATTCCTCCCGGAACGATGGTGCACAATCTCGAGCTGGCTCCTGGCAAGGGAGGTCAGCTGGTACGCTCGGCCGGCGGCTCGGCGCAGCTGCTGAGCAAGGAAGGCGATTTCGCTCTGGTGAAGCTGCCATCGGGCGAGACGCGCAAATTCAATCTGGATTGCATGGCGACGGTAGGCCAGGTGGGCAATCTCGATCACGAGAACATCACCTACGGCAAGGCCGGGCGCTCGAGGTGGAAGGGGATTCGGCCGACGGTACGCGGCGTGGCTATGAACCCGGTGGATCACCCGCACGGTGGCGGCGAAGGCCGCGTGAAGGGCAATCATCCGCAGACGCCGTGGGGCTTTCCGACGCTGGGCGCGAAGACGCGCAAGAATCACCGCGGCGACAAGTTTATTGTGCAGCGGCGCAAGCCGTAGAGCAGGGATGGGCCGGCGGCAGGGCGGCCCGGGAAGCGGCAGTGCACGGGGGAAGACATTCCAGACCCGGGCAGCGGGGAACAGGGAGAGGAAAATGAGCGCAACGAAACCGAGACGAGTGCATGCGCAACGGCGCACGAGGCGCAAGCCCTCCGCGGTGGCCGCGGCGGCGGCACGGCGCCGCGCCAAGGCTCCAGTGAAAGTTCCGGCTCCCGGACCGGTGCAGGTGCTGTATCGCTTTTGCAAGCCGGGCTGGGCGGTGATTGTGGAGAAGACGCCGCACGCGCAGGGCACGCGTTTTCTGTGCCCATTTTGTCCGCTTTCGCACCGGGTATCTGGTCCGGTGCGAGGATTTCGGAAAATGCGCCGGGCGCCGTGGATCAGGCTGCGCCGGGTAGAGGAATAGGGGACGAGGGGACGATGGCGAGATCGCTGAAGAAGGGCCCGTTCATTGATGGCCACCTGCGAGTGAAGCTGGAGGCATTGAACGAGCGCAACGAAAAGAAAGTGATCAAGACCTGGAGCAGGCGTTCGACCATATTGCCGGAGATGGTGGGACACACGATCGCTGTGCACAATGGGAGGAAGTTCATTCCCGTGTACATCACCGAGCAGATGGTGGGGCACAAACTGGGAGAATTCGCGCCCACGCGTTCCTTCAAGGGCCACGGAGTGAAAGCGGCCCTGGAAAAGGCGGCCGCGGCCGCTGGAGCGGGCGCAGCGCCGGCGGCGGCAGCAACAGCAGCCCCCGCGGCGAAGGGATAGGTCCATGGCGGCGGAACTGGCAAGCTCGGCAAGCATCGAGGGTGTGGCGAAGGCGCGCTACGTGCGGGTCTCTCCGCAGAAGGCGCGTCTGGTGGTGGATTTAATTCGCGGGCAGCGCGCGGGAGAAGCCATCCAGGTGTTGCGCTTCACCAAGAAGCGGATTGCCAAGGACGTGGAAAAGGTGTTGCGCAGCGCGATTGCCAACGCCGAACGCAAGGCCGAGGATGCGGGAGCGGCGCTGGATGTGGACGAACTTTTCGTGACGAGCTGTTTTGTGAATGAAGGGCCGCGCTGGAAGCGGCTGCGTCCGGCGCCGATGGGCCGCGCGTTCCACTACCAGAAGCGCACCAGCCACATTGTGGTGCAGGTGGCCGAACACCATCGGGCGGCGAGCAGCCGGGCGGCCGCGGCGGCCGCGGAAGAGGAATCGTCGAAAGGTGTGCGCGGAGCCGTACGCCGCGCCCGCAAGGCCATACAGGCCGGCGGGGAAAAGAAGAAAAGGAAGTAGGAGGCTAGATTGGGACAGAAAACGCATCCCTACGGATTCCGGCTTGGCTACCACAAGCCCTGGCGGTCGCGGTGGTTTGCCCGGCGCGATTATGCCGATCTGCTTCATGAAGACGTGCAGCTGCGCAGCGAGCTGAAGGAGCGGCTGCGCTCGGCCGGGGTGAAGGGGATTGACATTGAGCGCGCGGCGAACAAGCTGGTGATCCGCATTTACACCGCGCGGCCCGGGATCATCATCGGGCGCAAGGGCGCGGAGATTGACAAGCTGAAGAACGAGGTGCAGAAGCGGACCAAGCGCGAAGTGCACATTGACATTCAGGAAGTGCACCGGCCGGAGCTGGATGCGCAACTGGTGGCGGAATCGATTGCGCTGCAGCTGGAAAAGCGCGTGGCCTTTCGCCGCGCGATGCGCAAATCGGTGGATTCGGCGCTGCGGTTTGGCTGCAAGGGGATCAAGGTGCGTGTGGCGGGCCGGCTGAACGGGGCGGAAATCGCACGCAAGGAATGGTACCTGCAGGGGCGGCTGCCGCTGCAAACCCTGCGGGCGGATATTGATTATGGAACGTCGCAGGCGAATACGACCTATGGCGTGATTGGCGTGAAGTGCTGGATTTACCAGGGAGAATACATCCCGGAAAAGAACAAGCGCGCCGAAGTGCCCGCGGCCTAGGCGGCGGCGCGAAGCCGACAAAGGAAGATTATTGCCATGTTGATGCCGAAGAAGGTGAAATACAGGAAGCAGCAGCGGGGGCGCCGCACGGGAAAGGCCTGGCGGGGCGGCTCGCTGGCATTTGGCGAATACGGATTGAAGGCCATGGAACCAGCATGGATCACCGACCGCCAGATTGAGGCTTCGCGCGTGGCCATCACGCGATTCATCAAGCGCGGAGGCAAGCTTTGGATCCGGATATTTCCCGACAAGCCCTACACCAAGAAGCCAGCCGAAACCCGGATGGGAAAGGGCAAGGGAGCTCCGGAGCGGTGGGTGGCGGTGGTCAAGCCCGGGCGTGTGATGTTTGAGATGGCGGGAGTGGATTTGGCCACGGCGCAGCAGGCCATGCGGCTGGCATCGCACAAGCTGCCGATACCGACGAAGTTTGTCTCGCGCGCGGGAGAGCTGTGATGGCGCGGCGCGTGGAAAGGTTCCGGGAAATGAACCAGAACGAACTCGAAATCCAGCTGCGGGAGATTGGCGAACAGCTATTTCGCCTGCGCTTTCAGCTGAGCGGCGGCCAATCGGAAGGGCTGCGCAAACTTCGGGAAGCCAAGCGCGATCTGGCGCGGGTAAAGACGCTGTTGCGCCAGACGGAAGCGGGGAAGAGTTGATGGCAAACCAGGCGGAAATGCAGGAAAACGCGGCGCCGCAGAGGCGGCTACGGCAGGCGGTGGTGGGCGTGGTGACCAGCGCGAAGATGCAGAAGACCATTGTGGTGAAGGTGGTTCGCGCGTTCCAGCACCCTCTGTATCACCGCGTGGTGCGGGTGGCAAAAAAATATTACGCCCACGACGAGAAAGGCGATGCACGCGTAGGGGATACGGTTCGGCTGGTATCGGCGAGGCCGCTTTCGCGGCTAAAGCGCTGGCGGCTGGCGGAGATTGTGCAGCGCTCGCGGCGGGTCAGCTAGGCGCGGGATGGAGAGGAGACTCTAATGGTGCAGATGCGTACCTGGTTGAACGTGGCCGATAATTCCGGCGCGCGCCAGTTGATGTGCATACTTCCGGTGGGCGGGCACGTGGGGCTGGTGGCGGGCCTGGGGGACATCATCACCGCATCGGTGAAGGAAGCCACGCCCGACAGCCAGGTGAAGGCCGGCAAGGTGGTTCGCGCGGTGGTGGTGCGGACGCGCAAGGAACACCGGCGGAAAGACGGCAGCTACATTCGCTTTGACGACAATGCGGCCGTACTGATCAACGAAGCGGGCGAGCCGATTGGCACCCGCGTATTCGGGCCTGTGGCCCGCGAGCTGCGCGAGAAGAAATTCACCAAGATTGTCTCGCTTGCTCCGGAAGTGTGGTAGCCATGAAAGCCAGAGAAGCAGCGCAGGTGCAGCGCAAGACGCGGCTGGGGATCCGGCACGGCGATACGGTGAAGATCATGACCGGCCGTGACAAGGGCAAGACGGGCAGGGTGCTGAGCGTGCATCCGGCCAAGGGCACGGTGACCGTGGAGCATGCCAACATCATCCACCGGCACACGCGCCCCAACCCGCAGAAGAATATCAAGGGCGGCATCCTGGATAAGGAAGCTCCCTTGAATGTTTCCAATGTGATGCTGCTCTGCCCGGGGTGCGGGAAGCACGCCCGCACGGGGCACAGCACATTGCCCGATGGCACACGCGCGCGCATCTGCCGGCGTTGCGGCGTGGCTTTTGACAATTAGAGGAAGGGAATACAGGATCCGCGATGAACAGCCGTCTGCATGAACGATACACCAAGGAAGTGATACCGGCGCTGAGCAAGCGCTTTGGCTATGGCAATCCCATGGCCATCCCCCGGGTGAAGAAGGTGACGCTCAACATCGGGATGGGAGAAGCCAGCCAGAACGTGAAGCTGCTGGACGTGGCCGTGCAGGAGCTGGGGCTGATTGCCGGGCAGAAGCCGGTGGTCACGCGGGCCAAGAAATCGATATCGAATTTCAAGATACGCAAGGGCATGCCCATCGGGTGCATGGTGACGCTGCGAGGCGAGCGGATGTATGAATTTCTGGATCGCCTGGGCAGCGTGGTGCTTCCCCGCGTACGAGATTTCAAGGGTCTGCCTCCGAATTCCTTCGATGGCCGGGGGAATTTCACGCTGGGCCTGCGCGACCAGCTGGTGTTTCCGGAAATCGATTACACGCGGGTGGACAAGATCAAGGGCATGAACGTCACCATCACCACCACGGCAGGGACCGATGAAGAAGGGCGCGAGCTGCTGCGCCTGCTCGGGCTGCCGTTTCGGAATTAAAGGGAGAGACGATGGCACGCACGAGCCAGATGGCGAAGATGAAGCGCAAGCTGAAGTTCAAGGTGCGGGTACGCAATCGCTGCCGGCGCTGCGGCCGCGCGCGGGGCTTCCTGCGCAAGTTTGAGATGTGCCGAATCTGTTTTCGCATGCACGCGCTCCGGGGAGAGATTCCCGGGGTGGTGAAAGCCAGCTGGTAAAGGGAAGGACGAATGCAGACTGATCCCATCGCCGATATGCTCACGCGAATTCGCAATGCCGCTCGTGTCCGCCAGCAGAGGGTGGATATGCCGGCCTCGCGGATGAAGGCGGAGCTTGCGCGCATCCTGAAGGAAGAAGGCTATATTTCGAGTTTTCGCGTGGTGGAAGACACGAAAGTGAAAAAGACGCTGCGGGTGATGCTGCGGTATACGCCGGAGCGCCGCAACGTGATCACCAACCTGAAGCGCATTTCGCGTCCAGGCTGCCGCCGCTATGTGGGCAAGGGCGAGATACGCCCGGTGGTGGGCGGCCTGGGCATATCCATCCTTTCCACGCCACGCGGCCTGATGACCGGCCAGCAGGCCCGCAAGACTGGCGTGGGCGGCGAGCTGCTGTGCGAAGTATGGTAAGGGAGTGAGGGAAGCGTATGTCGCGAATCGGAAATAAACCCATCCCGGTGCCGGCTGGCGTAAAGATATCCGCCCGCGACGGCATGGTTGACGTGCAGGGTCCGAAGGGCAAGCTGGCTGTGTATGTGCCTGCGGGCATCAAGTTTGAGACCAAGGACGGGGCGCTGGTGGCCTCGCGCCCCTCGGAAGAATACCGGGCGCTTCATGGACTGGCGCGCGCGCTGGTGGCAAACGCTGTGACCGGGGTTACGGTGGGCTTCAAGAAGGATCTGGAGATTGTTGGGGTGGGCTACCGGGCGGAAGTGAAGGGCAAGAATGTGGTGCTGGCGCTGGGCTATTCGCATCCTGTCCAGTTTCCCATTCCCGAGGGGATACAGATCAGCATTGAGAAGCAGACGCGCATGGCTGTGACGGGAGCGGATCGCGCGCAGGTGGGGCAGGTGGCCGCGAACCTGCGTGCGTTGCGTCCGCCCGACCCGTACAAGCAGAAGGGCGTGCGGATCAGCGGCCAGCGGCTGAAGAAGAAGGCGGGCAAGGCCGGCGCGAAGGCAGCCAGCTAAAATGCGGAAGGAGACCAGCCGTGGCTAACGTACCAGTTCGAAGGCTTTCGCGCGATGCGCACCGGCGGAAGATACACCGCCGGGTGCGGGTAAAGGTGTCTGGGAGCGGCGAGCGGCCGCGGCTTTGCGTGCACCGCTCGATCCGCCACATCCGCGCGCAGGTGGTGGATGATCTGAGCGGCCGGACACTGGCATCGGCCAGCTCGCTCGATGAGGGCGTGAAGCAGGAAATCAAGGGCGGGGGCAACGTGGCGGCGGCAAAGATTGTGGGCCGCACGGTGGCCGAGCGGGCCAAGAAGGCGGGAATCGGCAAAGTTGTATTTGATCGCGGTGGCTACAAATTTCATGGGCGCGTCCGCGCATTGGCGGATGCGGCCAGAGAGGCAGGACTGCAATTCTAACCACATGCCGAAACAGGAACTGAAGGACACGCTCACCAGCCGCCGTACGATGGACACCAACATGTCCAATCTGAAGGATCAGGTGATTGCCATCAACCGCGTCACGAAAGTGGTGAAGGGCGGAAAGAATCTCAGCTTTTCCGCGCTGGTGGTGGTTGGCGACCAGCACGGCACCGCGGGGTTTGGCATGGGCAAGGCGCGTGAAGTGCCGATGGCCATCCGCAAGGCGATTGAGCAGGCCAAGAAAAATATGGTGAAGCTCAATCTGAAGGGCGGCAGCATTCCGCATCAGGTGCTGGGGCTGTATGGTTCCGGGCAGGTGCTGCTGAAGCCGGCGCCGGAAGGCACGGGGCTGATTGCCGGCGGGGCGGTGCGCGCGGTGATGGAGGTGGTGGGCATACAGAATATTCTCACCAAGTCCATTGGGACATCGAATCCTCACAATGTGGTGAAAGCCACCTTTGACGCGCTGCTGCGGCTGAAAGATGCGGGCAAGGTGGCGGAGATGCGCGGCAAGACTCTGGCGGAGATGGCTTCCTGACCGGAGCGAAAAAGGACGCAACAGGTAAAATGCCAATGGCCAAGAAAACCGAGAAGACGAAAGCAGGGGCGAGCAAGGGCGCGAAGACCCTGCGGATACGCTGGAAGGTGAGCGACATCGGATGCCCGCGTTCCATGCGCCACACGGTGCGGGGCCTGGGCCTGCGCCGCCTTCATCATATTGTGGAGCGGGAGGATACACCGTCGATTCGCGGGATGATCCACCGAGTGCGGCATCTGGTGGAAGTGGTCAAGGAGAAGTCGGCATGACGAACACACTCTCCGGATTAAAGCCTCCCGCCGGTTCCCGGCACCGCAAGGTGCGCGTGGGGCGGGGCATGGGCTCGAAGCTGGGCAAGACGGCGGGCAAAGGCAACAAGGGCCAGAAGAGCCGGCGGGGTTATTCGCGGCGCACAGGATTTGAAGGCGGGCAGATGCCGCTGCACCGCCGGATACCGAAGCGGGGGTTTGCGAATCATTCGCGGCGTGAATTTGCGGTGGTGAATGTGGGCATGCTCAACGATTTTGCCGCGGGCGACCGCGTGACGCTGGCGGAGCTGCTGGTACGCCGTCTGGTGCGCGCTCCCGAGGCCGGGCTGAAAGTGCTTGGCGACGGGGAATTGAACGTGGCCCTTACGGTATGCGCGCATAAATTCAGCCAGTCCGCACAGGAGAAGATTTCCCGCGCGGGCGGCACGGTCGAAATTGTGCAATGAGAAAGCTCGCCGAGGCATTCGCGAATATTTTTCGTACGCCTGACCTGCGCAAGCGTGTGCTCTTCACGCTGGCGCTGCTTGGGGTCTATCGCCTTGGTGCGTTCATTCCCACGCCCGGGATCAATTCGGATTTGCTGCAGCAATTGTTCGAGCAGGGCCGGGGATCGGTGCTGGGGATTATTGACCTGTTTAGCGGCGGCAATTTCCGCCGGCTGACGATCTTTGCGCTGGGCATCATGCCTTACATCACCGCGTCGATCATTTTGCAGCTGATGGTGGTGGTGTGGCCCTATCTGGAGCGGCTGCAGAAGGAAGGCGAGCTGGGCCGCCGGAAGATCACGCAATACACGCGCTATCTGACTATTATTCTCAGCGCCTTCCAATCCTTTACGATTGCGCTGACGCTCGAGCGGCAATCGCTGGTGGGCCAGTCGCTGGTCTACCATCCTGGCGCGCGCTTTATCCTGATGACCATGCTGACGCTGACCACGGGATCAGCATTTATCATGTGGCTGGGCGAGCAGATCAGTGATCGCGGCATCGGCAACGGGATGTCGCTGATCATTTTCGCGGGCATCGTGGTGGGGCTGCCCCGCGCGGTGAAGGATCTCTACACCAAGACGGCCACGCAGCAGTGGGGTCCGTTCACGCCGATTGCGCTGCTGGCCCTGATGGGTCTGATGGTGGCGGTGGTGGCCTTCATCGTCTACGTCGAGGGGGGGCAGAGGCGCATACCGGTGCAATACGCCAAGCGTGTGGTGGGGCGGCGCACGATGGGCGGCTCGATGACCTATTTGCCGCTGCGCGTGAATTCCGGCGGCGTGATCCCTCCCATTTTTGCCAGTTCGCTGCTGACCTTTCCACAGACGCTCGCTCTCTTTTTTCAGAAGAAGTCTCCGTTTTTCGAGCGGTTTGCGAAGACGCTGAACTGGGGTGAGCCGCTTTACACGCTGATCTACGTGATCCTGATCATTTTCTTTGCTTTTTTCTATGTGGGCATCATCTTCAATCCCACCGAGCTGGCCGACAACATGCGCAAATACGGCGGCTTCATTCCCGGCATCCGCCCCGGGCGCAACACGTCGGAATACATCAACCGGATCTTGACGCGGCTTACCTTTGTGGGCGGTCTGTATCTGGCGATTGTGTGCCTGTTGCCGGAATGGATGATTGCGGGCATCAAGCTGAATCACCTGCCGATCTGGATGGGCGGGGCGTGGTTTGACGCGCACATGTGGCGGTTCGTGCTGGATGGTTTGAACGTGCAATTTTATTTTGGAGGCACCTCGCTGCTGATTGTGGTGGGTGTGGCGATGGACACCGTGCAGCAGGTGGAAGCGCAGCTCGTCATGCGGAATTATGATGGGTTTTTGAAGCGCGGCAACGTGCGGAGCAGGCGTGGCTAGCAGCGGTGCGGCGGGTGCCGGAGGGATGCGCGCGGTGATTTTTCTCGGACCTCCGGGGGCCGGCAAGGGCACCCAGGCGAAGAGGATGGCGGCGCTTCTGCACTTGCCGCATCTTTCGACCGGAGACATGCTTCGCGAGCATGTGGCGAGCGGTTCGGCGCTGGGCCGGCAGGCGCAGCCGATCATGGCACGGGGGGAACTGGTCCCCGACGAGATCGTGCTGGGGATGGTGGAGGAGCGCATCGGCCGCGCCGATGCCTCCGCGGGGTTTGTGCTGGATGGTTTTCCCCGCACACTCGAGCAGGCGCGGCGGCTGGACGATATATTTCTTCGCCGGGGAATTGGCAGCCCGCGCGTGATTGGTTTTACGGTCTCGCACGAAGCCATCCTGCGCCGGTTGGCGGGGCGCAGGACGTGCAAGCTGGGCGGAGAGATTTACCACCTGGAGGACCACCCGCCGAAGGTGGCGGGGCGGTGCGACGTGGATGGGGGCGAACTGGTGCAGCGCCCCGATGACCGCCCGGAAGTGATACGCGAGCGGCTGGCGGCTTACGAGCGGCAGACGGAACCGTTGCTGGGCTATTACCGCCGGCAGGGCCTGCTGGTGGAAGTGAATGGCGAGCAGGATCGGGAGAGCATTTCCCGGGAGCTGGAAGCGATACTGACCTCCAGGCCCGGCGCAGGAACCGTAGCATGAATCATCACGAGACCAAAATCGCGCGCAAGGAACCTGCCGAACTCGAGCGGATGCATCGCGCCGGGCGGATCGTCAATCAAGTGCTGGTGGCGCTTTCGGAGCAGGCGCAGCCGGGCATGGCCACCGGCCAGCTGGACGAAATAGCCGAGCGGATGGCGCGGGAGCTGGGCTCGCGGCCGGCCTTCAAGGGCTACATGGGATATCCGTGTTCCCTGTGCGCTTCGGTGAATCAGGAAGTGGTGCACGGCATACCATCGTCCCGGCGGAAGCTGAAGGAAGGCGACATTGTGTCGCTGGATTTTGGCGTGGAATGCGATGGCTATTTTGCCGATGCGGCACTGACGGTGCCGGTGGGGCGCACCAGTGCGGAGCGCGAAAAGCTGCTGCGCGTCACACGCGAATCGCTGGAGCACGCCATCCAGCAGGTGCGCGCGGGCAATCGCCTGGGCGATGTCTCGGCGGCCGTGCAGGAATGGGTGGAGAGCAATGGCTACTCGGTGGTCCGCGAATTTGTGGGCCACGGCATCGGGACGAAGATGCACGAGGAGCCGCAGGTGCCGAACTATGGCGAGCCTGGGCGCGGCCCGCGGCTGGAAGAGGGCATGGTGATTGCCATCGAGCCGATGGTGAATGCGGGGGCGGGAGCCGTCCGGGTGCTGCCGGATAAGTGGACCGCCGTGACGGTGGATGGCAGCGATTCGGCGCATTTCGAGCATACCGTGGCGGTGACACGGAATGGCCCCTGGGTGCTGACACGAACTCCGGAAGGAACGGAGCCGGTGTGGTAGCGATCGCCTGCCGGCAAAGGAACGAATAGGTGTTCATGGCTAGAGAGTTTGGCGTGGAAAAGAAGAAGACCGATGGCAATCCGAAGGAAGATGCCATCGAGGTGATGGCCACGGTGATCGAGCCGCTGCCGAACGCGATGTTTCGCGTGCAACTGGAGAACAAGCACCAGGTGCTCGCCCATATTTCGGGGAAGATGCGCAAGAATTTCATACGCATCCTTCCGGGAGACAAGGTCGCCGTGGAGCTTTCGCCCTACGATCTGACGCGCGGCCGGATTGTATATCGCTTCAAGTAGGGTGCAGGGAAGGGAGAAGCCGGAAATGAAAGTGCGGGCCAGCGTGAAGAAAATTTGCATGAAGTGCAAGGTAGTTCATCGCCGCGGGGTGGTGCGCGTGATTTGCGTGAATCCCAAGCACCGCCAGCGTCAGGGCTAGAGGAGAGAGAATGGCACGCATAGCTGGAATCGATTTGCCGCCGAACAAACGGGCCTGGGTGGGCCTGACGGCCATTTATGGAGTGGGGCAGCAGCGCGCCCGCGTGCTCTGCGCGAAGGCCGGCGTGGACCACGCCAAGAAGATCAAGGATCTTACCGAGGACGAACTGAATCATCTGCGCCAAGCCATCGAAACGGAAGGCCGCGTGGAGGGCGATCTCCGCAAGGAGATTCAGATGAATATCCGCCGGCTGATTGAAATCCAGTGCTACCGCGGACTTCGCCATCGCAAGAATCTGCCCGTCCACGGGCAGCGCACACACACCAACGCCCGCACGCGGAAAGGTCCGCGGAAGGGCGCGGTGGCAGCCAAGAAGAAAGTAGCGATTCGCAAGTAACCGCGAAGGGGAGCCTGAACCGTGGCCAAGGAACCGCAGGACGCAGCAGCCGGATCACCGGCCGCACCGGGAGCAAAACCGGCGCGGCGGAAAAAAGAGTTTCGCAAGAAGCGTGAAAAGCGCGTGGTGCCGCATGGCGTGGCCTGCATCCTGGCTTCGTTCAACAACACCATCGTCACGCTCACCGATCCCGATGGCCGCGCGATTGCGCAGGCCTCGGCGGGCGCCGCGGGCTTCAAGGGTTCGCGGAAAGGCACGCCCTACGCGGCGCAGCAGGCGGGCATGGCCGCCGCGGGCATCGCGCGCGACCAGTATGGGATGAAATCCGTCGAGGTGCGCGTGAAAGGTCCCGGCGCGGGCCGCGAATCGGCCATCCGCGCGATGGCTGCGGCGGGATTGCATATTGTGGGGATCAAGGATGTCACACCGATTCCGCATAACGGCTGCCGGCCGCCCAAGCGCCGGCGGGTCTGAGCATGTCCAGTTTCGAGCTGGGAAGGAGATAACGCATTGGCTAGACACAGAGAAGCGGTTTGCAGGCTTTGCCGGCGGGAAGGCCAGAAACTCTTTTTGAAAGGGTTGCGCTGCTTTACGGAGAAATGCGCGATCGAGAAAAGGAACTTCGTTCCCGGGCAGCATGGGCAGGCGCGGCGGCCCAAGATGGTGGGATACGGCGTGCAGTTGCGTGAAAAGCAGAAGATGAAGCGCACCTACGGGCTGCTGGAGCGGCAGTTTCGGAATTATTTTGAGAAGGCCGAACGCGCGAAGGGTCCGACGGGATCGAACCTGATCGTGATGCTGGAACGGCGGCTGGATAACGTGATCTACCGGATGGGGCTGGCGGGCTCGCGGGCGCAGGCGCGCCAGCTGGTGCTGCACGGGCACATCCTAGTCAAACAGCACAAAGTGAACGTCCCGAACTATCTGGTGGGGGTGGGCGACGAGATTGCGCTGAAGGACACGATGAAGGAAAACGCCATGGTGCTGGAAGCGCGCAACCTGGCGCAGAACCAGAATTCCGTCACCTGGCTGGAAATGGACCGCGAGAATTTTCGAGCGCGGGTCATTGCCATGCCGCGGCGCGACGATGTGCAGACTCCGCCGATGAACGAACAGCTCATCGTCGAACTGTATTCGAAGTAACCTGCGCGGTTGGATTCGCGCTGCAGCATTGCCCGCCATCCGGCGGGCCGGGAGGAACACCAGTTATGTGGAAGGGATTCCAGAAACCGAAGCGTCTGGCCGCAGAACTCGATTCGCTTACCGATAAATATGGAAAATTCACCGCGCAGCCCTTTGAGCGCGGCTGGGGCACCACCGTGGGCAATGCGCTGCGCCGGGCGCTGCTGAGCTCGATCGAGGGCGCTGCCGTCACCGCCGTGCGCATTGAAGGCGTGCTGCATGAATTCGCTCCGATTCCCGGCGTGGTGGAAGATGCCACCGACGTGATCCTCAATCTGAAGCAGGTGCCGCTGAAGCTCAATTCAGACCAGCCAAAGACCATCACGCTTCGCGTGGAGACGCCCGGCCCGGTGCACTCCTCGAGCATCGAAGAGGATGGCGACATTGCGGTGCTCGATAAGAATGTGTATATCGCCACGGTGGGTGAAGGCGGCCGGCTGGAGGTGGAGCTTCGCGTAAAGAATGGCCGCGGCTACGTTCCGGCCGATCGCAATTACGATGAAGATCTGCCCATCGGCTATATTCCCGTGGATTCGGTGCATTCTCCTGTCCGCAAGGTGAACTATTCGGTGGAAGCGGCACGGCTGGGGCAGATGACCGATTACGAAAAGCTGGCTCTTGATGTGTGGACCAACGGCGCGCTGACGCCACAGGACGCCATCGGGCTTGCTTCCAAGCTCATCAAGGATCACATGAGCATCTTCATCAATTTTGAAGAGCAGCCCGAGCTCCGCGAAGAGATGCTGGAAAGCTCGAACGATCCGCGCCTTGAATATCTGGACCGTTCGGTGGAAGAGCTGGAGCTTTCCGTCCGCTCCTACAATTGCCTGAAAAACGCGAATATCCAGAGCCTGCGCGAGCTGGTGCAGAAGACGGAATCCGAAATGCTGAAGACGAAGAATTTCGGCCGCAAGTCTCTCAACGAAATCAAAGAGATCCTCACCCGGATGGGCCTTGGGCTCGGCATGAAGTTTGACGAGCACGGCCGGATTATCTGGCCGCCGATGCCGAGCCAGACCGCGCCGCCTCCGGCCGAGGAAACTCCCACCCTCTAGCACAGGAGCCTCATGCGACACCTTAATGCAGGATTCAAACTCGGGCGCAATCCGGCCCATCGGAGGGCCACGCTGCGCAATCTGGTCACCAACGTGATCCTCTGCGAGCGCGTCCAGACGACGATCCTCCGCGCCAAGGCCGCACGGCCTCTCGTCGAGAGGCTCATCACCCTGGGCAAGCGCGATAGCCTCCACGCTCGCCGCCAGGCCGCTGCTTTCCTCACCACGCCGGAAGCCACGCGCAAGCTCTTTGCCGATATTGCTCCCCGCTTTGCCAGCCGTCCGGGGGGTTATACGCGCATCATCCACACAGGATGGCGCATTGGCGATGGCGCCGATCTGGCCATCCTCGAGCTGCTTGGCTCTGAGCTGAAGGTAAAGGAGAAGAAAGCGAAGAAGGCGGAGGCGGCCGAACCGCCGCCGGAGGTTACCCCGGACGCGAAATAGGCTTTCCGAGACGCACAGAACGCAGCGCTTCGAGCAACAGGCAATTCCACAAGGGCCCGCCCCGCGCGGGCCCTTCTTTTTTTCGCACGCCTGCCTGGCGATTATCGCTGGTGGAGTGGATGGGCGCGGCGCGGTTGACCGCGGCGGGGACGCGCGCGGCTGGGCAGCGCTCAGCTAGGGGCGGGCAGGCAGGGGTGAAAGACCAGAGGTGATGCGGGGCGCGGGCGTTTGCTGTTGATGAGAGCTTGGCTTATTTCTCCGCCTGCGCTGGCAGCTCGGGGGCGGACCAATGCCAGTCTCCGGTGCGCCAGGCATAAAGCGCAATCAGGATTTGCAAAACTGTGGCCGCCAATGTATCCAGCATCACGTCATGCACCGAGGGCCCTCGCCCGGGAACAAAGATCTGGTGGAATTCATCAATCGAGGCATAGAGCGCGCAGAGAAAGATGGTGGCGGCGGCGAGACCCGCCCAGGAGCCATGCCTGCCGTTGCGCAGAGCGCGCCACGTGAGCCAGCTCAGCACGGCATATTCGATCACGTGTCCGCTTTTGCGGATGTAGTGGTGCCAGATCCAGAGCGTGTTCTTCGATTCCCGCGGAAACATCCAGTGGAGCACGGGCATGATGAAGCGGCCGGTCTGCGCCGCGGTGAAAAGCTCCGTGGAGAGGATGAAAATTACGATGGCCCAGAGCAGCACGGGGCCAAAACGCCGCCAGCTCATCGCCGCGCCGCTTTCGCGTGCGCCTGCGGACGCGGGAATGCGCAGGGGCAGGGAAGTTTCATCACTCGAGGCGGTAATTCGGCGCTTCGCGCGTGATGATCACGTCGTGCACGTGGCTTTCGCGCAGGCCCGCGGGGCTGATCCGCACAAACCGCGCTTTCTCCCGCAATTCGTTCAGGTTCGCGGCCCCGCAGTAGCCCATGCCGCTGCGCAGCCCGCCCACCAATTGCTCCACCAGCCCGGCGAGCTGGCCCTTATATGCCACCTGGCCTTCGATCCCCTCCGGCACGCTTTTGCCGCGCGCCGCATCCTCCTGCGCATAGCGATCAGCGGAGCCCGCTTCCATCGCTCCCAGCGATCCCATCCCGCGGTAGGATTTATAGGTTCGTCCCTGATAGAGGATGGTCTCGCCCGGCGCCTCTTCGGTTCCCGCGAAGAGCCCTCCAATCATCACGCAGTCCGCTCCGGCGGCCAGCGCCTTGGTGATGTCCCCTGAAAACTTGATGCCGCCATCGGCGATCACCGGCACGTTGGTTCCCTTTGCGGCGCGGGAGGCTCCCAGGATGGCCGTAATCTGCGGCACGCCCGTTCCGGTCACAATTCGCGTGGTGCAGATGCTCCCGGGGCCCACGCCCACCTTCAGTCCGTCGATGCCCAGGGCGATCAGGTCCCGCGCTCCCTCTTCCGTGGCCACGTTTCCCGCGAGCAATTGCATCTCCGGCAGGCGCTTCCTCACCTGCCGGATGGATTCCATCACGCGCTCGGAATGGCCGTGCGCGGTATCGATGGCCAGCGCGTCCGCCTTGGATTTTGCCAGCTCGACGGCGCGCTCCAGATAATCGCCCGTGGCGCCGATGGCCGCTCCCACCAGCAGCCGCCCCTGGTCGTCCTTCGCGGCATTGGGATAATCCAGCTTCTTTTGGATGTCCTTTACGGTGATCAATCCCTTGATGTTGAAATCGGAGTCGACCACCAGCAGTTTCTCGATGCGGTGCTTTTGCAGCAGGCGTTCGGCCTCCTCGAGCGTGGTTCCCACCGGGACCGTCACCAGATTTTCTTTGGTCATAATCTGGCTCACAGGCTGCGCCAGGTTGCGCTCGAAGCGCAGGTCGCGGTTGGTGAGGATGCCCACCAGGCGCGTGCCGCGCGTCACCGGAAGGCCGGAAACCTTGTATTTCCGCATGATTTCGAGCGCCTGCGCCACCGAGATTTCCGGCGAGATGGTCACCGGATCCACGATCATTCCGCTCTCCGAGCGCTTCACTTTGTCCACTTCTTCGGCTTGCCTCTCGATGCTCATGTTCCGGTGGATGAATCCCAGGCCGCCCTGCCGCGCCAGCGCTATCGCCAGGCGCGAATCGGTCACCGTATCCATCGCCGCGGAGGCCACGGGAATATTCAGAGCAATCTTCCTCGCCAGGCGCGTCCGCGTGTCCGCTTCGCCCGGCAGGACCGCCGAACGCCCCGGCATCAGCATCACGTCGTCAAATGTCAGCCCTTCGGGAATGGATGCTTCCGGGTTCACTCGGCTTGCCTCCGTGCGGCGCACGGGTTGGATGTGGCCGGCCTGCCGCCGCGGCTTGGCCGCCTCGGGTGTGGTTGAAGGAATGGAATGCCCATGCGAGAAGCTTTCATTCTAGGCGCGCGCGCCCACCGGGTCAAGCGGCCCGCGAACCCACGTTATCCTCCGCTGGAGGGAAGCGAGGAACCCAGGACCAGCCGTTGTTGCGCAGGAACGCAAGCGGAGCAACGTCCGGGCAGGCGTTTATGGAATCGCCAAAGGGAGGGGGAGGCTCCGAAGCGGCCCGTGGCGCGCTTCGCTTTGCCTCCAGCTTTCCGCAAGGCGGGCCGGGGGCAAACTTCCAGCCGCCGGATAGAAAAGCCATTTCAAAGGCCCGATGCAAAGCAATGCAATGCACTAACAGGGAGGACTCCCAGCAGGCCATGTGTGAGGAGATTGCCAGAGGGGTACGGCATTGACAAAGTATTCATTTGACAGTGGCCCAGGCGGAGACTAGCCTTAGGGAATCGGGCAGCGCGCTTCGCCGTAGGCGGCGCCCCATCACTTACGGCGCAGGTTTCATGGTTGCCCCAAAAGGTGGCCTACGATGACTCCGACCGAGGGTTCAAGAACAGAACAGAACAGAACAGAACAGAACAGCGAGTCCTCTGGGCTTCGGTTAACCTTCGCTCTCCGGCCCCACGGAACGGAGGCTTAAGCCATGTGGCCGCCTTGCGCCTGCTGGTCTTCGCGTTGCTTATCGCTTTAGGCCTATCGGCCCTGCTTCCTTCGCGCACCCGCGCCACCTCCGCGCTCTGCGCCACGACGCCCTGCGTCACCACCTATGCCTATGGCAACGACCGCAACAACGTGAACAACAACGAGACCATATTTTCCGCTTCTGGCACAAGCTGGGGGTCGCTGGCCGTCAAGGTGTCTCAGGACCTGCTCGGCATCGTGTACGCCCAGCCGCTCTACGTCTCCCAGGTACCTATTAACGGCTCGAATGTGAATGCCCTTTACGTGGCCACCGAGGCGAATCGGCTCTACGCTCTCGACGGCGCGGCTCTCACCGCAGTCTGGGGCCCCGTGGACTTGGACCAGAGCAACGAGGCGCCAGTTGACGACAGTTACCTCTATCCCGGCAATCTCTGCAACAATATCTTTCCCGAGGTGGGAATCACGGGAACGCCGGTAATCGACGTTTCACCCGCCAGCACGCAACCCAACGTCCTTTATGTTGTCTCGAAGCATTACAGCACCGTTGACGGAGTCATTCGCCAGAGGCTTAACGCCATCGACATCACCACCGGGAACGCCGTGGCCACCGCCTTGGATATCACCACCGCGTATTCGAATGCCGGGCTGCCGACATTCGATGCCGCTATCCAGAATCAGCGCGCCGGCCTGGCACTCACGCATGACGGGAACGGACATCCACTGGTCTACGTGACCTGGGGGTCGCACTGCGATAACGGCGCCTATCTGGGCAAGCTGGCCGTCTTCACCATGAGCGGCGCCCCGCCGACGCTTAGCCTCCTTGCCGCATGGGACACCTCGGGCGGGCAATCCGGGGCCACCCAGGGCGGCATATGGATGGGCGGGGGAGCGCCCGCGATTGACGATGCGGCTTCCGGTGACAGCGGAAACATATTTTTGGCTTCGGGGAACGGCTCGGTTAGCTACGGCACATCAGGCCTCGCGAGCAGCGAACTGGGCATCAGCGTTCTCCAAATGCAGTTCGCCGAAGGCGCCACGGATACTCTCGTCCCGGTGGGGGCCTTCACCCCGGCGGAATACAACATCCTGAATAGCGGAAGCGGCGGCCTTACCGGGCCATGCGAGTATCCTTTGATGCTCCCCGCGCCCTACCCATCAGGCTCGAAGTATTGCGCCATGGGGGACATGGATCTGGCCTCGGGCGGAGTGACGTTGGCTCGTCCGACCGCCAACGTTATTCCCGACGACTCGGACATGGCGGTCCTCGCTGCTGGAAAGGAGGGGGTGGTATACGTTCTCGATCCCAGCAATATGGCGAATACCCAGCCTGACCAGACCGTCCCCTGCAGCGAAGGCACGGCCTCGAGCGATCAGACCCTGCAGTGCTTCGGCGCCATCGCTCTGCCGAATTTGAACACGAATACCCAGCAGAAGGACGACACCGGCAGCCGTTGTGCCCTCACCTTCTGGCCCGGCAACTCGACCTACAAGCAAAACGTGCTCTATGTCGGGGGCAGCCAGGATACGGAAATCCGCGCTTACCAGATGCAGAGCTTGGACGCGGGAACATTCAATACCTCTGGCCTCTACGGCTACGCTATGGTTCCTGACCCGGATTCGAACGGACTGTTCCCCTACCCAGGCGCGTGCCCCGTGGTCACCTGGAACTCTGCATCGGGTGTTAATACAGACGCGGTCTTATGGATTTTGAACTCAAGCGCTTCTGCCGCCCATGCGCCGTTTTATGCCTATTCAGCCACCCCAAATTCTCAGGGTGTATTCACGCAGGAATTCTCTGACACGAGCAGCGGCCCGATTGCCACGAAATTCTCTGTGCCCACCATTGTCAACGGCTACGCCTACGTTGCGGGTCAGAAGGCGGGAACTCAAACCAGTTGTCAGACTGGATCGGCCTGTTATGGCCAAATCGTTTCCTGGCATTAAAGCAGAACGAGGAGAAGGCTCATGAGCTTACGAATGTTGCTTCGTAAATCCATTCATTCTGGCTCCAGGCCGGTGCTGGGCGCGGCTCCGTTTGCGGGGATAGAGGCGGCAAGCCTCGCAACGCACCGGAGCGGGTCGCGGTCCCTACTTGGTAGGATTGTAGCGACTGGGGATTGGGAGCTACCGGGCCCGGGCCTTATGTTGCTGTCCCTCGTTTTGGCGCTCTGCGCTGGGCTGATCGCTTCAGCCTCTGGTATCACCTACAAGTTCAGCCCCGCGGGTACCTTTCCCGGAGCCAGGCCTGAGGACACGGAACCCGCGGACATTAACCTTGCCGGCGACATAGTGGGGGCGTACTTCGCGGGAAACGTCCAGAACGGTTACCTTCAGCACGGCTCGGTCTTCACCGCTTTGGCTCCCTTCGGCAGTCTGGAGGCCTATGCCACTGGCGTAAATAATTTGGGTGTCGTGGTGGGAGGATATTGTCCGGATGGCTGCAATCTTTATGCGGCGGTGCATGGCTTCTCGTATTCGGCTGGCGTGTACACCATCGTGGACTATCCCGACACCGGGACGGCGAGCGGCGCCTACGGCATCAACGATCTTGGGCAGATCGTGGGAGGCTACTGCCCCGGCGCGGCCCAGTGCCCGGGGCTTGGCTTTGCCCCGACGAACAAAGGATACCTGGATACCGATGGCGTATTCACGACGATTGATTATCCGGGCGCGTCGAACACCCAGCCATTCGCCATCAACAACGCGGGCGTGATTGTGGGGATCTACGATATCAACCTGACAGGGCCTCACGCTTTTCGCTATGAGAACGGCGTGTACACCAACATAGATTATCCTGGTTCGGCCTACACATATGCGCACGGGGTGAACAATCTTGGGGTGGTATCGGGCTCCTTCGCCGACACCTTTGGTGTGCACGGATTCACATACAGGAGCGGTAAATTTAGCGAAGTGAACGCGATCGGGGCCGAAACCACCGGATTCGGGGGGATCAACGACCACGGGGTTCTGGTAGGAAGCTGGACGGCGGGTACGCACGGCGGCACATTCAAGGCCGCGCCCGTCGCCGCCCCAGAAGCGGACCCCACGCAGCCGTAAGCCACTCAAGCGAGGCCATGCGCTGGGTGGCCGCGCCGCGGAGTCTCGCAAGAGTCGGGAAAGGGGCTACGCGTATGGAGTGGATCACACGACAATTTGAAGAGCTGCGACCGAACTGCGAAATCAGCTTGTACGCCGGCGCGGAACTCCAGGCGGTTCGTCCCCTTCGGATTCTCGATTTTGGCTTCCGAGGGCCCCGGGCCGGTGGCATCCGGAATCCGCTCAGCGGCGCAGGGGATCATCGGCTGGGTTCTTGGGCCATGCGGCAACTTTCGTTTGCAGGGGTTTCGGCCCTCATTCTTTCCCCAGTGATGGACGTTTTTCGGGAAGCACGCCAGCGGCCATGTGATGCTGGCGCGTGGCAGCGGCTGCCCGTTTCTGTGCCGTCGGGATATACTGTCGAGTGGCCAGTGCGGAAGTGGCGGAACTGGCAGACGCGCAGGACTTAGGATCCTGTGGCCTAACAGCCGTGGGGGTTCAAATCCCTCCTTCCGCACCAGACGATTTTGCGGGTGCCGGCAGGCGCGTGCGTGCTCATCGGCCGATGCGGCCAAAGGCCTGGCAAGATGGGGCCAGGCGCGTTGACGCGCGCCCGCTTATTTTCTATACTGTGAGTTCAACTGGCCGGGGTGGCATCTTTCCTGTCCGGGCATTCCGCAGAGCAATTCAATCCCGGCTGGCGCGATGGGTTCTGCCAGCACAATCACGCGAGACAATATGACGGAAGCTACCTGCCGGCGCGAAATCGAAATTGAAATTCACGCCGATGAAGTCGAAAAGAGCGCAAAGAAAGTGGCCCGCGATCTATCGCGCGTGGCCCGCATTCCGGGATTTCGTCCGGGCAAGGCTCCCGAGGCGCTGATTCGCCGCCGCTTCGCCACCGAAATTCAGTCGGAAGTGGTGCAGGCGCTGGCTCCCGGGCATCTGGAGCGTGAGCTGAAGGAAAAGAAGCTGCTGCCGATCACGCGGCCCGAGCTGGAGAAAGTGGATTTCACGGAATCAGGCGCGCTGAAGCTGCTGGCCGTCTTCGAGGTGCTTCCGGAATTTGAGCTGGGCGATTACAAGAATCTCGAAGTGACGGTGGAGGATGCTCCTGCCGGTGATGCGCAGGTGGAGGAATCTCTTCGCCAGCTTCTCGAGCGGCATGCTTCCTACGCTCCTGTGGAGGATCGCCCCGCGGCCGACGGCGATACCATCCTGCTTAAGCTGGATGGCATGCTCGCCGGCGGCGGCGATCCGGTGCACGTCGAATCCGCCGTCTGCCACATTGGCTCGGAGGAGACGCTGCCCGCTTTCTCGGATAACCTGCGCGGCGCGAAGCCCGGCGACAAGCGGGAATTTGACGCCGTCTATCCCGCGGAATATCCCGAGGCCAAGCTGGCGGGCAAGACCTACCGGTACAGCGCGGAGGTCCGCGAGGTGCGGCAGAAGACTCTGCCGGAGATGAGCGATGAATTCGCCAGCCTCCATTCGGGCATCGAAGGCGTGAAGACCGTGGACGAGCTGCGCGGGCAGATTCGCCAGCGCCTGGAAGCGATGCGCGAAGAGCGGAAAAAATCGCAGTCCATTGAAAAGATCCTCGCGCTGATCGTCTCCCGGCACGATTTTCCCGTTCCCGAAGCCATGGTGGAAGCGCAGGTGCGCGTGCGCCTGGAGCGCATGGTGCGCTCGCTGGCGCGCCAGGGGATTGACCCCGGCGCGGTGAATCTGGATTGGGCCGGCATACGCGATCGGCAGCGCGTATTGGCGGTGGAAGACGTGAAGGCGGAGCTGATCCTGGATCGCATCGCCGAAAAGGAAAATATCGAGGCAACAGCGGCGGAACTCGACGCGGAAATCGAGCGCGTGGCCGAATCCAGTGGTGAAGCGGCAACCGCGCTGCGTGCTCGCTTGACAAAGGATGGCTCGCTCGATAGGATGAAATCGAAGCTGCGGAGCGATAAAACGCTGGAAATGCTCCTCGGCTCCGCCCGAGTTCAGTCTTCTCTTGGACCTGATTCCCAGGTCTCTGGATAAAATGCCGCGGAATGCCGTGCCTTTCCGCCCAACCCTATGGAATTCCCGAAAATGAACGCAACGACTCTGGTCCCCATGGTGGTGGAGCAAACCAGCCGCGGCGAACGCGCCTACGATATTTATTCGCGCCTGCTCAAGGACAATATCGTCTTTATCGGCACGCCCATCGACGATCACGTGGCGAATCTGGTCACCGCGCAGCTGCTCTTCCTGGCCGCCGAGGATCCCGAGAAGGATATCTCGCTGTACATCAATTCGCCTGGCGGCTCGATCACCGACGGCATGGCCATCTATGACACCATGCAATTCGTCCAGCCGCAGGTGGTCACCTATTGCGTGGGGCAGGCCGCTTCGATTGCCGCCGTGCTGCTGGCCGCCGGCACCCCCAAGAAGCGGTTTGCGCTTCCCAACGCGCGCATCCTGATCCACCAGCCGTGGATGAGCGGGCTGGCGGGCCAGGCCACGGATATTGATATTCACGCGCGGGAGATCATCCGCATGCGCGCGGTGCTGAATGCGCTGCTGGCCAAGCACACGGGCCAGGCGGTGGAAAAGATCGAAAAAGACGTCGAGCGGGATTTCATCATGTCGGCGGATCAGGCCTGCGCCTATGGCATCGTGGACGAAATCATCGCCAAGCATCGCTGAGGCCCCCCTGCACACCCTCCACAACACGCCGAAATTTATCCCTCGAATTCTCGTGGCCTCCGCGCGCAAATTGCGTATCATGTCCGGGAAGGCTTGCTCCCAGGGGGGAAGGCCGGCATCGTGAAACGCTTCACTCCAGACGATACTCTCCGCTGTTCCTTCTGCCACAAGACGCAGGAGCAGGTGGAAAAGCTCATCAGCTCGCCTTCGGAATATCCCAAGAGCTACATCTGCAATGAGTGCGTCACGGTCTGCCAGCAGATACTCGAGGACGAAAAGCGCGAGCAGGCCTCCACCACCACGCGGCGGCTGCCACGCCCGCCGGAGATCAAGACCTTTCTGGATGGCTACGTGATCGGCCAGGACAAGACGAAAAAGAAGCTGGCCGTCGCGGTCTACAACCATTACAAGCGCATCTTCCTGAATCGCCAGCCGGGCGACGTGGAGCTGGCGAAATCCAATATCGTGCTCATCGGGCCTACCGGCACGGGCAAGACGCTGCTGGCCCAGACGCTTTCCCGCATGCTGGAGGTTCCATTCGCCATCGTGGACGCCACCACGCTCACAGAGGCGGGCTACGTGGGCGAAGACGTGGAAAACATCATCCTCAAATTGCTGCAGAATGCCGAAGGCGACGTGCAAAAGGCGCAGCAGGGCATCATTTATATTGACGAAATCGACAAAATATCCCGCAAGGACGAGAATCCCTCGATCACCCGCGACGTTTCCGGAGAGGGCGTGCAGCAGGCCCTGCTGAAGATACTGGAAGGCACCATCGCCAACGTGCCTCCGCAGGGCGGCCGCAAGCATCCCCACCAGGAATTCACCCCCGTGGATACCACCAACATCCTGTTTATTTGCGGCGGAGCTTTTGTGGGCCTGGAGAAAATCATCGAGCGGCGCATCGGGCAGCGCTCGATGGGCTTCAATGCGGAGGCGCAGCCCGCCACCCCGGCGCGGCGCAATATCGAGCTGCTCGATCAGGTGCAGCCCACTGACCTGATTCGCTACGGGCTGATTCCGGAATTTGTGGGGCGCCTGCCGGTGGTGGGCGTGCTGGCAGACCTGGATCGCGGCGCGCTGGTGCGCATCCTCACCGAGCCGAAGAACGCGCTCATCCGCCAGTACCAGCGGCTGTTTGAATTTGAGAATGTCCGTCTGCGCTTTACCGACGAGGCACTGGAGACGGTGGCCGAGCTGGCGCTGCAGCGCAAAGTGGGCGCGCGGGGCCTGCGCATGATCCTCGAGGACCTGATGCTCGAGCTGATGTATCACCTGCCGGCGCAGCGCAAGATGCGCGACTTCCTGGTGACCGCGGAGATGGTGCGCGGGCGCGAAATCAACTGGACACTGCTCGAGAAGGCCGGATGATGAAGGAAATCTTCACCCGCGACAAACTCGAAATCCGCCGCGTCCCGATGATGCCGGTGCGTGAAATGGTCATCTTCCCGCAGATGATGACGCCCTTCATCGTTGGCCGCGAAGCCTCGGTGCGCGCTCTGGATCAGGCCCTGGCCGGAGAGAAAAAAATATTTCTGGCCACGCAGCTGGATGCTTCGGTGGATGATCCCAAGCCCTCGGAAATCTATCAGGTGGGCACGCTGGCCAATATTGTGCAGAGCGTGCGGCTGCCCGACGGCAACATCAAGGTGCTGGTGGAGGGCGTGGAGCGCGCGCGCATCCTGCAGATCACCTCTGAGGATGGATTTTTCCGCGCCACGATCCGCCTGATCTCCTCGAAGGTCGACCCCAGCCCGCAGCTGGAGCAGGCCACCACGCGCGCCACCAGCCTCTTCGAGCAATACGTGAAGCTCTCGCAGAGCCTCAATTACGATTCCATGATTGCCGCCGTGCGCGTCGACGATCCCTCGAAGCTGGCCGATGCCATTGCCGCCAATCTCCAGGTGGCCATCGAGGAAAAACAGGAGCTGCTGGAGATTGCCGGGTCAATCGAGCGGCTGAATCGCATCTCTGAAGTGCTTGACGTGGAAATCGAAAAGCTCAACGTGGACCGCTCGATCAACAGCCGCGTGAAGCGCCAGATGGAGCGCGCGCAAAAAGAATATTACCTCAACGAAAAGATGAAGGCCATCCAGAAGGAGCTGGGGCGCGGAGAAACCAGCGAAATCGATCAGCTGCGGAAGAAAATCGAATCTTCCGGCATGTCTCCCGCGGTGCAGGAAAAGGCCGGGCAGGAGCTGAAGCGCCTGGAGATGATGCCTCCGATGTCCGCCGAATCCACGGTCAGCCGCAATTATCTGGATTGGCTTCTGGCCGTCCCCTGGAAGAAGCGCTCCCGCGAGATCCGCGACGTGCGCCGCGCTGAAAAAATCCTCAACGAAGATCATTACGGCCTGGAAAAAATCAAAGAACGCATCCTCGAATTTCTGGCGGTCCGCCAGCTGGTGAAAAATCCCAAGGGATCGATCCTTTGTTTCCTGGGGCCTCCGGGTGTGGGAAAGACGTCGCTGGCCATGTCCATCGGCCGCGCCACGGGACGCAAATTTGTGCGCGTCTCGCTGGGCGGCGTGCGCGACGAAGCTGAAATCCGCGGCCACCGCCGCACCTACATCGGCGCGCTGCCCGGCCAGATCATCCAGATGATGAAGAAGGCGGGGACGGTGAACCCCATCTTCGTGCTGGATGAAGTGGATAAGATGAGCATGGATTTTCGCGGGGATCCTTCGGCGGCGCTGATGGAAGTGCTGGATCCGGAGCTGAATCACGCCTTCACCGATCATTATCTGGATGTCGAATACAATCTCTCGGAAGTGATGTTCGTCTGCACCGCCAACGTGCTGCACACCATTCCCCAGCCTCTGCAGGACCGTATGGAGGTGCTGCGGCTGGCCGGCTATACCGAAGAGGAAAAACTCCAGATTGGCAAGCGCTACCTGATCCCCAAGCAGCGCACGGCCACGGGCATCAGCGAAGAGAACCTGCGCTTCACCGACGAGGCCGCGCGCGGGATCATCCAGCATTACACCCACGAATCCGGCGTTCGGGGCCTGGACCGCGAGATCGCCAGCGTGTGCCGCAAAGTGGCGCGCAAGGTGGTGGCCGAAGGCAAGGATCAGCACGTCGAGATTACGCCGCAGAATCTTTCCGAATACCTGGGCGTGACCAAATACCGTGAAATCTGGGCCGAGCGCAAGAACGAAATTGGCGTGGCCATCGGGCTTGCCTGGACGGAAGTGGGCGGGCAGGTGCTGAGCACCGAAGCTTCGCTGATGGAAGGCAAGGGGCGGCTGACGCTCACCGGGAAGCTCGGCGATGTGATGCAGGAATCGGCGCAGGCGGGCCTGAGCTACATCCGCTCGCGCGCGGCCCGCTTCCATCTGCCGCGGGATTTTTACAGGCACCTTGACATTCATCTTCATGTTCCCGAGGGCGCCATCCCCAAAGACGGCCCCTCCGCCGGCATCACCCTCTGCACCTCTCTGGTCAGCGCTCTGGCGCGCATTCCGGTGCGCTCCGATCTGGCCATGACCGGCGAAATCACCCTTCGCGGGCGCGTGCTCCCCATCGGCGGCGTGAAGGAAAAGCTTCTGGCGGCGCATCGTCTGGGCATTCGCACGGTGCTGCTGCCGAAAGACAATGAAAAAGATCTGGCGGAAATTCCGCCGGAGATTCAATCCGATATGTCCATTCAATTTGTGGAGACGATGGACGAAGTGCTGCAGCTCGCGCTCGAGCAGCCTCTGCTGGCCCCTGGTCTTCCAGGGGCGGCGGAGGTCGAGCCGTTCGATTCGCAGCAGGATCAGGAATTGACCAACTGAGGCCCCACCGGTCTTCGCACGGCCGCGGCGCCTGCCTCGGCCGGGCGGAAATCGCACCGTCTCACGGACAACAGAAACGGGCGTGCCTGGCGGGTGCCCTTCCAAGGGCGCCGGCCATCCTCACCCGTGAACTTTGCGCCCGCAACCGCGGGCTTGAGGAATGATACAGACCATGAGCATCAGCCTGGCAGAACTGAAAGAAAAAAACATCACCGACCTGGCGAAAATCGCCAAGGAACTCAACATCCCCGGCGCCGGAGGCATGCGCAAGCAGGAGCTGATCTTTCAGATCCTCCGCGCGCAAACCGAAAAAAACGGCCTCATCTTCTCCGAGGGCGTGCTCGAATGCCTGCCCGATGGCTTCGGATTTCTTCGCGCCCCGGAATACAACTACCTTCCAGGACCCGATGACATCTACGTCTCGCCCTCGCAGATACGTAAATTTGACCTGCGAACGGGCGACACCGTCTCGGGACAGGTCCGGCAGCCGAAAGATGGCGAGCGCTATTTCGCTCTCATCAAAGTCGAGGCGGTCAATTTCGAGGATCCGGAGGTGGCCCGCAACAAAATCTTCTTCGATAACCTCACGCCGCTCTATCCGCAGGAGCGCATACGGCTGGAAACCACGAAGGAAAACCTTACGGGGCGGGTGCTGGATATGCTGTGCCCGGTGGGCAAGGGGCAGCGCGGGCTGATTGTGGCGCCGCCGCGCACCGGCAAGACCATGATGCTGCAATCCATCGCCAATTCCATCACCACAAATCATCCCGAGGTGGCCCTCATCGTTCTGCTGATTGACGAGCGCCCCGAGGAAGTGACCGATATGCAGCGCACCGTGAAGGGTGAGGTGATCAGCTCTACCTTCGACGAGCCTCCCCAGCGGCACATCCAGGTGGCGGAAATGGTGCTGGAGAAAGCCAAACGCCTGGTGGAACACAAGCGCGATGTGGTCATCCTGCTCGATTCGCTCACGCGACTTGGCCGCGCCTATAACGCCGTTACGCCGCCCTCCGGCAAGGTGCTTTCCGGCGGTATAGACGCCAACGCCCTCCAGCGTCCGCGGCGCTTTTTCGCCGCCGCACGCAACATCGAGGAGCACGGCTCGCTCACCATCATCGCCACCGCGCTGATTGACACCGGCAGCCGCATGGACGACGTGATTTTCGAGGAGTTCAAGGGCACCGGCAACATGGAAATCAATCTGGATCGCCGGCTGGTGGATAAGCGCGTCTTCCCGACGATAGACATCAACCGCTCGGGTACGCGTAAAGACGAGCTGCTGCTGCCGCCCGACGAGCTGAATCGCATCTGGGTGTTGCGCAAGGTGCTGAGCCCGCTTTCCACCGTGGAAGCCATGGAGCTGCTGCTCGGTCGTCTCTCGAAGACCAAGAGCAACGCCGAATTTCTGGCATCGATGTCGGCGCCCACCTAAAGATAGATCTTCGCCAGCACCAGCGGATGCGTGGCGCGCTCTGGCGCACGCGCTTCGCCGCCGCCCTTCCTCATCGCCTGGGATTTATTTCGCCGCCGGCGCGGCCTGGCCCTCCGTGGCTTTGCCGATTGGCCGTTGCCGCTCGCGCGCCAGCATCACAATCAGCCGCGCCGTTTCTTCCGCGTCCATCGCCGTATTATCCACGAGCACGGCATCGGCGGCGCGCACCAGCGGCGAGGCTTCCCGTTCGCGGTCCCGCTGGTCGCGCTGCTTCATCTCCGCGATCACCTGCTCTTCGGCCAGAGCTTCTCCGCGCGCTGCCTGCTCTTTCATCCGCCTGCGGGCGCGCTCTTCGAAGGAAGCGGTAAGAAATATCTTCAGCGCCGCGCCGGGAATCACGTGGCTTCCGGTATCGCGCCCTTCCAGCACCATCCGCCCCGCGCCGGCCATCCGCCGTTGCGCCTCCACCAGCGCCCGCCGCACTCCCGGCACGGCCGCCACCTTCGAGGCGGCCTGCGCCACTTCCGCCGTCTGGATCTGCTCGCTGACGTCCTCTCCCTCGAGCAACACGCGGGGAGATTCCGGCGTGCCGCGCCATTCGATCTTCGCCTGCTCCGCCAGCCTGGCAAGCGCCTCGGGAGCATCGAGCGGCGTGGCCCGCCGCAAGGCCTCGAGCGCCACGGCACGGTACATCGCGCCGGTATTGAGGTAGGTGTAGCCGAGCAACTGCGCCACGCGGCGCGCCACCGTGCTTTTCCCGGAGCCGGCGGGCCCGTCAATAGTCACCAGCGCGGGCGCCGTCGCGCCGGCTTCTCTGGATGCGCTCTCGCTCATCAGATCCTCTTGAACGCCCGTTCGATCTCTCTCACTGTATACCGCAGCACCACCGGCCTGCCGTGCGGGCAGCTCATCGGGTAGCTGGTCTTCGCCAGCTCGGCCAGCAGCCATTCCATTTTCGTCATTTCCAGGGGCGTATTCACTTTGATGGCCGCATGGCAGGCCGTCGAGGCCGCAATCCGGGATTGCAGGGAATCGATGGAGATGGCCTGCGATTCCCTGGCCACGCCATCCAGGATTTCTCCCAGCAGTTTTTCCGCGTCGGCCGGCGCGATGCCCGCCGGAGCGGCCTGAATGGCGACGCTTCGCGGACCCATGCTCTCGGCTTCGAAACCGTTGGCGCGCAATTCCGCGCCGATATCTTCCAGAGTGGCAAGCTGGCGCGGCGAAAGCTCCACCACCAGCGGCGCCAGCAGCCGCTGGCCGCCCAATTCTCCTTCCTGCCTGGCCCGCAAATGCTGCTCGAAGAGCACGCGCTCATGCGCCACATGCTGATCGATGATCCACAGGCCGCCGGCGCCCACGGCGATGATGAAGCTGCTATTCACCTGCCCGAGCGGCTTCAGCTGGCCAATCTCCCCGGGATGCGGCAGGCTGCCGGCCGCCATCTCCGCTCCGGCAGCCGCGCCGCCCGGCGCATTTTCCGGCGCTGGAGCGAAGCTGAGTGCCGTGCCCGGCTCGAAGGGCAGCCGCTGCTCCGCGGCGCGCTGGGGCGCTCCGGCCAGCGCAAATTCCTCCGCCTGGCTTTCGGCCTCCGCCGGCAGGGAGGGGATCACGGCCCTCGGTAAATACCC
>VFSW01001860.1_pt1 | contig 31935 bp, 29 predicted proteins | sample 5358111 | NCBI WGS metagenome assembly VFSW01 (sample SAMN11554181, study PRJNA540505) | mine drainage metagenome | isolation source: sediment from site ElyBrook_90M | place: USA: Ely Copper Mine, Vershire, VT | collected 2017 | reverse complement strand
GTGACTTTAACCTATACTCCTGTGGAAAGGGAGAGCTTAATCAGAGTCTCCCTAGTTCGACGAGGGCCTTCCGGCCTATGGAAATCTTAGTTGGTCTGCTGGGGATACTTTTTGGGATACTTTGTTCCGGCTTGTATCCCGGCACGCGGATCAGATCCACGGCGGCGTGTAACGTGTTCGGCGTCACGTGAGCATAGCGGGCGGTAATCGCAATCGTTTTATGCCCGGCCAGTGTTTGAATGGTTTTCAACGGGACACTGGCCATCGCGAGACGCGAGCAAAAGGTGTGCCGGCAATCATGCCAGTGAAAATCTGTAAGGCCAGCTTTCTCCAACGAATCCCTTCCAGCCCTTTCGCTGATCCGTGTACTGCTGGTATTTCGGCGTGCCGAACGATGGTTTCGCACGTTTCCGGGCGTTCTCAACTTTGGTCAAGAGAGTAGCTATATTCGCCTCGGGGGCATCAGACAATCTCTGGAGGCTCCGTTTATGCAATTCCGATGCTTTTTCCCAAAGTTGCTTTTGGCTGGCTCGCCAGTCGTCGGCGCCGGGCGTTGCTGCCACTTTGCCGAAGGTTACTCGCGGTCGCACCGCCGCCTGCCGAAGCGAACCCCGTTGCAACCGCTGTCTGGCAGTGTCCGGCCTGCGGTAGCCCAATGCGCGTTGTTGAGTTGCTGACCGCCAACCAGATCCAGCAAGAACAAGCGCACGAGGTCTATATCCTTGATAGCTCATAACCAGGCGGTCCCTTCGACGAGAAGCATGCGCGCTTCGGCGTGCGTACGATACGGTGCCTTGGCCGACGAAAACCCTCGTTCCAACCGTCAGAGGGGGGTCTCAACACGCCATATCCGCTTTGCTCTCAATCGGCTCCGCCGGATTCGCCTGAACCAACCCACCCTTCTACCCGCCTTCGACGCTTTCACCAACATTCAAAACCCATAACCTGAGGGCCCACGCACCCCCGGGTGCCAGCGGCTTCCTTCTAACGCCCTTATCGAAAGCGCCCCAGCAGTACGCTGAGGCGCTCCGCTTCGCCTTTTCACGCGGGGCACCTCCGATAAGGCCCTAGCGTTATCCGTCAAGTTGAGATGATGTCGGCTTCCTGCGAGCCAGTCTCCTGGCACGCCGTCAGTCGTGATCTGCACAGAATGGAGCTGTTAGGCTCTGGGGTCGTGTCGACGATGAGGGTAGCACCCGACCAAACTGCTGGTTGTCATTGACTTACTTGTCCCGCTACGCTACAGTCTGCGCCAGTGATCGACAAAACTATTTCCCATTACCACATCGTTGCCAAGCTGGGCGGTGGCGGAATGGGGGTCGTTTACAAGGCCGAGGACACCCGGCTCGACCGTTTTGTTGCGCTCAAGTTCCTGCCCGAAGACGTAGCCCAGGATTCACAGACTTTGGAGCGGTTCCGCCGCGAGGCGAAAGCCGCGTCGGCACTGAACCACCCCAACATCTGCACCATCTACGACATCGGCGAGGAAAACGGCCGCGCCTTCATGGTGATGGAGTATCTCGACGGGGTCACGCTAAAACATCAGATTGCCGGTCAGCCGCTGCAGACCGAACTGCTTCTCGACCTCGCCACCGAAATTGCCGACGCACTCGACGCCGCTCACGCGCAAGGCATTGTTCATCGCGACATCAAACCGGCCAACATCTTCGTCACAAAAAGAGGGCACGCGAAGATTCTCGACTTTGGCCTGGCGAAGGTGGCTGCCAGAGCTGCGGACGCGTCTTCGCAAATCGAAACCGTACTGACGAGTTCAGATGCCGCGCACCTTACCAGCCCGGGGACCATGCTGGGCACGGTCGCTTACATGTCGCCGGAACAGGTACGGGCAAGCGACGTGGACGCCCGTAGCGACCTGTTTTCGTTCGGAGCGGTGCTGTACGAGATGGCCAGCGGCAAGATGCCTTTCGACGGGTCGAGCTCGGGCGAGATCTGCGGCGCTATTCTGCATCAGGATCCTGTGGCTCCCTCACGACTGCACCCGCAGGGCTCTCCCGGACTGGATGCGATCATCCACAAGGCGCTGGAGAAGGACCGCAACCTTCGTTATCAGCACGCTTCCGAAATTCGTGCCGATTTGCAACGGCTGAAGCGCGACAGCGACACCGGACGGATCACGGCGAGCAGTTCCGGCACGAGTTTGGCGCTCAAGAAGAAATCGGGGGTAATGCTTGCGGCGACGGCAGCCCTGCTGATTGCCGTGCTGATCGCGGGTGGTCTGTACTATCGCTCACATCGCACGAAGCCGCTGACCAGCCACGACAGTATTGTTCTCGCCGATTTCACGAATTCGACAGGCGATGCCGTTTTCGACGATACGCTGAAGACGGCGCTCAACGTCTCCATGGGCCAGTCGCCGTTCTACAACATACTTTCGGACAGCGACGTGGCGCAGACTCTGCAGCAGATGGCCCGGCCTACCAACACGAAGCTCACGCCGGACGTGGCGCGTGAAGTTTGTCTGCGGGCCGGCAGCGCAGCCTACATCGTCGGCTCGATCGCCAGCTTGGGGAATGAGTACGTACTGGCGCTGAAGGCAGTTAATTGCCAGACCGGTGATGTTTTGGGACAGGAACAGGTCACGGCAGCATCGAAAGAGAAGGTGCTGGATGCGCTAGGCCAGGCTGTATCGAAGCTGCGCGGGCGTTTGGGAGAATCGCTAGCCACGGTACAGAGGTTTGACGTCCCGCTCTATCAGGCGACGACATCTTCATTAGAAGCGCTGAAAGCCTACAGCCAGGGAAGAGCCGCGGACAATGAAAAGGGGGAGGCAGCGGCTCTCCGCTTCCACCTCCGCGCAATCGAACTGGATCCCAACTTCGCCTCCAGCTATCTGGAAGCTGCCTGGATCTACCTCAGCCTGCTGCAGCCTGCTCGCGCCAGCGAGTACTTCACTAAAGCTTTTCAGCTTCGGGAGCATGCCAGCGAGCGGGAGAGGCTGGCAATCACAGCGAATTATTACGCCAACGTGACCGGGAAGTTGGACGAGGCAGCGCAGGCATGCCAGGACTGGATTGACAGCTATCCACGCGATTGCGATGCGTACAACAGTTTAGGCTTGGTGCTCGCAGCTCAGGGATTGTATGAGAAGGCTTCTGACGTCACTCGCAAAGCGATGGAGTTGGCCCCGGATCATGGGTACTTATATTCCGATCTCGCCATCTACGATCTCGCCATGCAGCAACTCGCAGAGGCCGGCAAAGTGATTCAGCAAGCACAGCAGCGAAACCTGGGGGAGAACCTGTTCCACAACGTGCTTTATGCGATGGCCTTTCTCAACGAGGACGGTCCGGGCATGAAGCAGCAGCAGTCTTGGTTCGAGAGCGATTCGCAGTATGCCAGCCAGGGGCTGTCTCTGGCGTCCGACACCGAAGCGTATGCCGGGAAACTGGCAAACGCTCGCGCACTGACGAATCGGGCGCTGGATTCTGCCTTGCGTACCGACAGCAAGGAAAGCGGAGCGATCCTGCTGGCCGTTGCAGCGGTGCGGGAAGCGGCCGTCGGCAATAATGCTGCAGCACGACAGAAAGCCGCGGAAGCGTTGAAGTTGGCTCCGGCCAGCCAGGCTGCTGCCGATGAAGCGGCATTGGCAATGGCAATGACGGGCGACACAGCACGCGCCGAGTCCTTGTCCGCAGATTTGGGTAAGCGCTTTCCGGGCGATGCTCAGTTACATTCGCTGTGGCTGCCTGCAATCGAAGCGCAGGTCGCGCTCGACAAGAAGCATACTGCTGCTGCGATCAATACGCTTCAGGCCTCCGCTCCGCCTATCGAATGGGGATACATCCCCTTCATCACCAACATCTCCTGCCTGTATCCGACGTACATTCGCGGCCAGGCGTATGTGGCAGCAGGTCAGGGCAAGGAAGCCGCCGCCGAATTCCAGAAGATTCTCGACCACAGCGGTATCGTATGGAACTGCTGGACTGGGGCGCTCGCACGACTCGGCGCGGCGCGAGCGAATGCGTTGCAGGCGAAGAATTCCACCGGTGCCGATGCGGACGTCGCACGCACCCGCGCCCTGGCAGGCTACAAGGACTTCCTGACGCTGTGGAAAGATGCCGATCCCGATATCCCCATCTACAAAGAAGCCAAAGCCGAGTACGCGAAGCTGCAGTAGACAGCTCGTGAGCTCACCACATCGGAGCTTCCTGAGAACCGTTTGATAGCAGAATTGGGTCCATAGCGACAAAGCTGCAACGGCAACACATCACGTTACTGCAGTCAGATGTCTCTTTCGATCTGTTTCGCCCCCCGCGCAGGCCGTGCGCTTGCCCCGCGAATTATTATGGCTGGCAAACCGGAAGTCAATTCTTGAGCCCCCGTTTTTCCGGCCCCGACAACCTCGCCGTTCCTGCCGACCGCTGCATTCGCAGCGGCTCTTCAGCAGACGCCTAAGTAAGGCTGCGTCAGCCGTTGCGTTTGGCAGGGTCCGCTTACGAATCACGATTGTCGACTTGTCAAGCTGGCGCACCGCGTTCAGCCGCAAACCTGAATACAACGAAGATCAACAGCAGCGCTAGGTCCCGATCCCGCCGCAATGGGGTCAATCGTATGTTTCGAATGGCAATAAGTCTGCGTACACGCAACACTACTCGACCGCACAAGGAACGGTGGCGTCTGCGCACGGATCACAGGGCGGGCAGGCGTATGGGAAATCCAGCATTTACGGCAACACCGCAGTCGGTAAGACTTCAGGTGGCGATATGTATGCTGGACACGACGGAAATGTTTACAAGAATACCGGATCCGGCTGGCAGAAGTATGACAACGGCACCTGGAGCACAGTGAACACACAGCAACCATTCGGTGCAAGTCCCATTTGTCTCCTAACGGTTAAGCTACTTCCGAGATCGACCAAGGTCCTGCTTCGCTAAGCTCATCTTCTTCTGCCTGCGCTTCTGCTTCCGCCGGCCCTCCCACCCGAACTGCGAGTGCCGCCTGCACTAGAGCATTGCCAATTTTGGCTCTCTACCGCTCCTCTCTGCCGGTTCTGCATTTCCGAATTGAGATCCGCGGTCAACATGCTGCCCGTAGTGCGCGTATGGCTCATGCTCTGCTGCCGCTGCTGCGCGCTAGCCGAAGAGGTTTGTGTGGCTGTAGGCTTCTGCTGCTGATAGGTTGATCGCTGCTGTTGAGCTTGCTGCTGGTAGCTAGACTTTTGCTGCTGTGCTTGCTGCTGACCCTGCTGTGTGTTCACTGTGCTCCAGCTGCCGTTGTCATACTTCTGGCAGCCGGATCCGGTATTCTTGTAAACATTTCCGTCGTGTCCAGCATACATATCGCCACCTGAAGTCTTACCGACTGCGGTGTTGCCGTAAATGCTGGATTTCCCATACGCCTGCCCGCCCTGTGACCGGTTGTTCTTTATGCCACTCCGGCAGATGAGCTGATCCGCGCCGTCCGGAAGATGCTGGGTTGACCCTTGATCTCCGGTTCCACAAATGAAGGCCAGATCGTCCTGTTGCTACGCGTACATCTGGGAGTTCCGAATGACCGCCATAGCCCGTCTCCTTACGTATTCATTTGGGGGCCCCGCAATGAAGGCAATCGCTTGCTTTCTTGTTCTTGTTTGCGGAGCGCTTTGTTGTGGACAAATAGCGATGGCGCAGTCCTTGGCCCCTCGTGCCTATGTCATCACGCCGGTGCACGGTAACGCGATTACCTTGTCTTGGTCGTTTTATGAAGGTGGCCTGAACTTCAACGGAGCGGTTCCCATCACAGGCGCAACTGGCGCCTACCATATAGCTATCCTGAGCTACTACCATTCGTTCGCCCTGTTCGGGCACTCGGCCAACGTTACCGGTTTTTTGCCCTACGGTGTAGGCAACTTTCAGGGGTCGGTCCTTGGCGCCCAGCAGCAGGTTTATCGCTCTGGGCTTCTCGACGTTGCTTTGCGGTTCTCTATGAATCTCAGGGGCGGACCAGCGATGTCGGCGGCTGAATTCGCCAAGTGGAAACAAACCACCTTACTCGGAGTAAGCCTGACTGTGGTCGCTCCGACTGGTCAATACGATCCAACTGACCTCGTCAACTGGGGCATCAATCGATGGGCGTTTAAACCCGAATTAGGCTATTCGCGGCGGCGGGGCAACTGGCTCCTGGATGGGTACGGAGGAGTATGGTTCTATACCACGAACAGCGCTTTCTACTCGATACCCAACCCTCAGCCTCAGACCGAAAAACCTATCGGTTCATTTGAGGGCCACTTGAGTTACGATTTTAAGCCACGTCTGTGGGTTTCGCTGGACGGCAATTTCTGGTTCGGTGGCACCACAAGTATCAACGGCGTTCCCAATTCGCAAACCAGGCAGACAAGTTCGCGCATCGGCGCGACCGCTTCTTTTCCGTTCAGTAAACACCAGTCTATCAAGGTTAGCTATAGCGATGGAGCCTATGTACGTTTTGGTGGCAACTATCAAAATATCTCTGTAGCTTGGCAGTATTCGTGGGCTGGCTTGCCAAAGATTCACTCACATTAGCTATTTCCCAACGCCAAGTACGGCTCAGATTTGGCGATTTCAAAAAAAGACGGACACGAACATGAAAGTCACAATACGGAAAAACATCGTGAATTCACAGTCTACGATCTTTCTGTAATTGTCTAAGGTCAGGGGAGAATCCTCGATGATGAGAGCTTTCGTCTTATCGGAGCATTCTGCCGCCCAGCATGAGGGCGCCAACACCCGCCGTATGCTGTTGAACGAGTACAGCAAAATACAACACTAGCAACTCCTGACATGAATGCTCAAGTGAACTTCAAAATCGAGCATCTCAGTCATAACGAATCAAAAACAGACAAAGAAAGAATGGTCTTCCGGTTTTTGGTACCGGGCTCTGCCTTGTGCTGCCTGCAAGATTCGGTGCTTACGAGTACGGAAATGCGGCCTTCACGCATCATTGGGCTTCTGGTGACCCGGATGGTCGTGCCCAATTTGGGGTCTTAAGTTCCGCTCGTTCTGAATGCCCGATTCGCATGGGAGCCCTCCGTGCGGGACAATCGGCACGCTGAAGGTGAACTTCATGGTTGTCGCCGGATATACACCGGGCGAACCAATGGCACAAACTAATCCTTGCAAGTTTACTGAAGCGAGATAACCCGCTCACCCCGCCTCAGTGGTTGGCGAGGAAATAAAGATCGTCACATCCCCTTGGGGCGGGCGCGGACGATTCGCTGACAAAACAGTGATTCACAGATCGGGTGTTGGTTTGGCCCGATCGTCTCCTGCGGCGGTCAGCGGGACGTCCTTTATCTGGTCACCGCCTTGCGAGGTGAAGGAGGTCAATTGTGTTTGCCATACCAACTCCAGACTTCCGAAAAGTAGTACTTGCCTCCCCGCAATGCACAGCGGACCTGTGGCGTAATGTTTTTTTTCGCTATAGCGGTTTGGAGAAAGAACAGAGTCCGCTGAAGCTTGCCATCCGTGCTTCGCAACATCACGTAGGTTGGCGCGATGATCTCCAGCGTGTATTGGCCGGCAGGGAACTTATCGCCGGCGATGTAAAAGTCAAAGGGGACGTTCACCGTTCCACGGCTGGGGTGGTTCTGAGCGGATCCGAAGCTAAATAGGATCATCAGCCAGCAGCAGGCAACAAGGTAGAAAAAGCGCAACCTTGGAGCCGCGGAAAGTATCGGTTGTGCAAGCAAAGCCGCCGGGTCAGTTTCCACACCCGCTCGATCGGATTCAACTCCGGGCTGTAGGGCGGCAAGTAGTCCAGCACAAATTCGGCGGCGTGTTCTTCCCGCCATTGCCGATGTAACCGGGTGTGATGGTATTTGGCATTGTCCGTGATCACCACCACACGCCGGCCGCTGCGGATGCTGCTCTGGTAAAGCCCTTTCATAAATCAAAAAAGGTCAGGCCGTTAAACTTGTCCGTCTCCCGACGAAACTGGAAGCTCCCATCGCGCAGCCGCACCGCGCCAAAATATCCCACGCTGTGCCGCGTGGGATGATGCAGTGAAAGCCAAAGACGCGGTTCTGCAATCTCGTCTTTCGCGGTTGATGTCGCTTTCATTATTTATGTCAGACGCGGGACGCCTTTGCCCCAGGTTTCCGGAGGAGCCAGATCTCTACGGATCGGCGGCCGCTCCATGTTGCGCCGGTCGGAGCTGAAAATGGTGGAGGCTTGCGAGATCAGGTAATCCGCGGTTCGCGCCGCCAGCGCCTGAATGGTTAGCCCCGGATTCGCCGAGCCTTGCGTGGGCATAACGCTTCCATCGCAGACAAACAGATTCGCAATGTCGTGGGTGCGACAGTACTGGTCGACCACCGAAGTGCGCGGATCGCATCCCATGCGCGCCGCGCCCACCAGATGCGCGTACCGAGCCTCCTGCACAACCTCCTGCGCACCCGCGGCCCGCATCACCTCGATTACCTTATTCTTGCCGAATTCCGTCAGTTTCTTGTCATTGTCGTGGAGGTTGAAGCTTACTTTTGCAACCGGGATACCGAAGCGATCCTTCTCTTGGGCAAGCTGGACGCGGTTCTCGGGCCAGGGAAGAATTTCGCCGAGCAAGGCAATTGCCGCGTAGTGGTTGTAGTCCATCATGACTCGACGCATGCCCCATCCCCACGCCCCTTTAGCCGCCGTCATTTGTTTTGCAAAGGCGATCGGCAATGGGCCCACAGTCTGAATGGCAAATCCACGCGCGAATCCGCGTCTGGGATCAGTTTCGTAAAACTCTTCTGTAAGTGCGTGCGCGGGGGGCGCTTTATACATACGAACCAGATCGTGGAAGCGTCCGAGCACGACGTTTCCTGCCTGCGCCATCAGGTAACGGCCCACGGTATCGCTCGAATTCGCAAGCCCGTTCTCAAATCGCGGACATGCGGAGTTCAGCAGCAACCGGGGCGTCTCGATGGCATAGCCCGCAACGATGACCACCTTGGCTTTCTGCACCTGCTCGACTCCTCTGGAATCGAAATAAGCCACTCCCGTAGTGCGTCCGTTTGGATCCATGTTGACCCGCGAAGCCATGCAATTGTCGCGAATCTCGGCGCCGCAGCGCAGCGCATCCGGGACATGTGTGATCAAGGTGCTGGCTTTGGCTCCCACCTTGCACGCCTGGATGCAGAAGCCACGATAGATGCAGTGCTGCCGATCCCCGTGTGAGCCTGACAGAATCGCGACCGGCCCGCCGACGCTGACGCGGATGCCCAATTTTGTACAGCCGCGGATGAGCGTGTCACCGACTCCGCCCATCGGATGCGGGCCATAGGCATAACCGTGGGGATCGCCCCACGGATAGTAAGCTGGGCCTGCTACCGGCATTTCCAGTTCAATCTGTTCGTAATATGGTTTGAGGTCGTCGTACGAGATCGGCCAATCGACTGCCACGCTATCTTCCGAGTACACGCGGAAGTCCGAGGGGTGCAGCCGCGGGGTGAAGGCCGCCCAATGCACGGAACCGCCGCCAACGCCGCGACCGCAATTGTTCGCGCCCAGCGCCAGCGGATCAGAGCCACCGGTGATGCGGAGATCTTCCCAATAGAGCTGGTGCGAACCGGCTTCATCACTTACCCAGTCGCGTTCGCTGTCCCAGAAGGGCCCGGCCTCGAGGCCAACCACCCGGAATCCCGCTCGTGCCAGCCGCTGCAACAGAACTCCGCCGGCTGAGCCAACGCCGACAATGCAGAAATCCACCGGATCATCGTTGGCATAGCGTTTCATTGGCACGTCGATGTGCTGAACCGGTCCGAGCATGTGCCGAGTTGAGGGAGGAGACGAGAACCTTCCGAACAGCGGCTTGTTCAATGGGTTCCCCCCTGTCCGGAAGTGCCTTTGTGCTCACCTTCACCGGCAACAAATTCGAAACAGTCCGAAATCGAACCGTCGGGAGCCGCCCATTCATAGCGCCGCTCCTCGACCTCCCATGGCTCCGCCTGGCCCCCTTCCAGTCGCATGTACGCTCGCGGATAGGCGGGACCACCGTATCCAATTTCGTCCCATGCCCTGGGGTGTGCGTAGTACACCTCGACGCAGTCCTGCACCAACAACATCCAATAGCGGTGAACCGGCATCCGTCGCCAAATCTCGGCCCCGGCCGGAGGCTTACCGTCGTGAATGGTCTTAAGTACTTGCTCCTGATCAGCAAATGTGAGTTCTACGAATCCGGCTTTGTACATTGCCTGAGCGATTTCATCGACTGCCTTCAGTCCCAGCCGATGGGCCTCCCGGTCCCGGGGCATGTGCTCATAGCGATAGCCATCGATGCGTCCCTCAAACAGCCGCTGGTCGATTAACGGAGTAATCGGGATCCTGTACTCAGGAAGGCGGTCATCCTGCGGAATGATTCGCGCGCAAATAGCTTGCAGCAGCTTTGCCTCCTCTTCGGTGAAGAAGCGGATTGGCGGTATATGTTGCACGCGAGCGAGCACAACCTTGCGCGTTGCCTCGTCCCAATAATCCTGTTGCGACAGCGTGCTGTAGCCGGGGTAATAGCCGGGCTGCGCCGTAGGTTTAAGCGTTCTCCCGGTCGAGGGGTCGTTCAGACACGGCGATTCCGCGGTACGTGGACTCATCTTGCCTCCCGCCGCAACAGGCTGGCCAGCAGCCCTAGAAAGCCGGCAGCCGCGAACAAGAGAGGAGCAAAGACAGGTGGTCCGTAAATGATGTTATAGAGGGGCATTTTCATCCCGCCGGGACGCCGGATCACCCCGCGTGCATGGTAGAAGAAGCCGAGCGAGCCATCCGCGATAGCCAAAGCTGACATCGCCGGGAGCCAGGTGTGCGCGATCTTGTGCCTACGCACCGCCGCGATGGCTGAAATCATCAAGGCCGGCGCCAGGATTACCGGCGTCCACTGTATCTTGTAACGAAAATTGTTTTTGTAATGGGAATACCACGCCTCGCAGCCGCTGAAGAAAGCTGAAAGTGCCGTTGCGACGGCCATATGCTTCTGGAACCTGCCTTCACGCGCGTCCTGCTTCCACGAGATCTTTTCGTGCTTCAGCTCCCCGGGTAGCCGTATCGCCCAACTATGGGCATCTGCCGGCAGAGGGCGGCGCTTCTCATCCGGGTGACCCTCGCGGCGAAGATACGTGGCAACCACGCCCAGATACGCGGCCGTACCGAACAGCAGAGGGGCAAAGATCGGCGGACCCATAATCATATTTACGATTGGGATGCGCCAGCCGCCGGGCTTGCGCTGGATGCCGCGGGCATGGAAGTAGAAGCCAATTGCACAATCTGCGAGAGTCAGCCACGAGACGATGGGTAGTACGGTATGCGCGGCACGCTTACTTTTGAATGCCGCGATCGCCGCAGTGCCGAGGGCCCCGCTAAGGATGACGGGGGTGTACATGATCCTGCGGCTATAGCTGCCACGGTAATGTTCGTACGCAACCTCAAGTCCGCTGAGCAGACTGGAGGCGGCCGCCACCAGCGACAAGCTGCGCTGAAAACGCCCCTCACGGATCTCTTCGTGCGCCAACTTTTCGAAGGACCATACGTCGCAGAGGGGTCTGGGCCAACGTCCCGCCGCATGATCTCTAGCAAGTGCGCTGGGCTTCGTCATAACCGTTTCCGTTGCTGGGGGCCAAGCTAAATAACCTCCCTCACTTTATTTTTTAGTATCGTCTTCACAATGTCGCCGCCGTTTTTCTCGCCTCGGAGGAGAGCCTCAGCGAAGTGCAGCGCCTGTTTGGAGTTGATATTGCCCGGCAACGGCGGCTCGTTTGGGTCGACGACCGCCTGTACGACTGCCGGCCCGTCGTGATGTAACGCTTTACGCAAGACACTTTCGGCGTGCTTGGGGTCTTCGATGGTGAACCCGGCCGCGCCGCATGCTTCGGCAACCTGGGCGAAGTCGATGGGCTGCAGTTCCACTCCGAATTGTGGATTTGCGTCCAGAACCATCTGTTCCCACTTGATCTGCCCCAGCACATTGTTCTTGACGACAATCACTTTCACCGGCAACTTGTACTTCACCAACGTGGCGATCTCGCCCATCAGCATGGTGAGCCCGCCATCTCCCACGACGCATACCACCTGTCTGCCGGGAAAAGCTACCGCGGCACCGATGGAATAAGGCAGGCCGTTGGCCATGGTGGCTAACGATCCAGACAGCGAAAATTTCATCTGGTCGCGAATTTCGATGTAGCGCGCTGTCCAGGTTGCAATGGTTCCACTGTCAGCGGAAACGATTGCGTCCGGGTCCAGGAGCTTGTTCAAGTGGTAGGTCACAACCTGCGGCTTCATGGGCATGTCCGCCCGTGTGCCACGTTCCTTCATCAGGCTGTTCCAGCTCTGCATCCGCTTCTGCGCGGTCTCCAGGAAGCTGCGATCTTCTTTTCGTTTCAGCAGCGGTAGCAGATCGTGCAGCACGGCTTTGCAATCTCCCACCAAACCCACGTCGGCGGGATGCCGCAGTCCGATACGAGTGGGGTCGATATCGATTTGCACGCATTTTGCCTTGCCCGGCTGGGGATAGAAATCCATGTACGGGAAGCTGGTGCCCACCAGCAGCAGCGTGTCGCATTCGGTCATCGCGTCCTGCGAAGGTGCCGTGCCGAGCAGTCCGATGCCTCCGGTGGTGTACGGGCTGAGATCGGAGATCACGGCCTTGCCGAGCAACGCCTTGATGACCGGACCGCCGAGAAGCTCGGCCAACTTCTCAACTTCTTGGCCCGCTCCCAGACAACCGCGGCCGACCAGAATTGCAACCTTGTCTCCGCTATTCAGAATTTTGGCCGCTTCGTGCAACGGTTGTTGCAGAGGATGTGGGTAAGAGGGCTCGAAGACCAGGCCGCTGTGGTGCCGCACGTTGGCTTCGGAACGGTGAAAGTCGGAGGCTCGCCACTCCTGAATGTCCTTGGGAATGGTGATGTGGGTCACCGTCCGCCGGTCCAGAGCTGTTTTTACCGCTTCGTCCAAAACGCTGTTTACATGGGCAGGCCCCATGATCCGCTGGTTGTAAGCGGCGACGTCCATGTATAGTTTGTCGAGGTCAACATCCTGCTGATAGGAGGTGCCAATCAGGTCGTGGAAGGTATGGCCGGTGATGGCGAGAACAGGCTGGCCATCGCATTTGGCATCGTATAGTCCGTTGAGCAGATGGATACCACCCGGACCGGAAGTAGCTATACAGACGCCGAGTCTGCCGCTGAATTTGGCATACCCACAGGCAGCGAAGGCCGCAGCCTCTTCGTGACGCACTTGAATAAACTTTAACTTATCTTGATGAGTGCGGAGCGCTTCAAACAACCCGTCGACTCCGTCGCCAGGGAATCCAAAGATGGTGTCAACTCCCCAATCGACGAGACGGTCAACGATCAGATCGGCCACTTTCTTGGACATCAATCCTCCAAAAAACTCGCGTTCCCCTCAGCTCAGGCGGGCGAACTTTTATCGTGACGTTCGAATCTGTATGAATGATTCCCCAACTCCCGCTGCCGATTGGTTACATCGTTGTATGATGTGTGTTCGGAACGCCGCGTGGCCCGCAATCGTAGTTTTACGGGATTGAACATCAGGAGCTGTGGGAGCTGTATGCGCCCAGATTCGGCAGCTGCGGCAACTCCGGTATAAGCCGGCTGACGACGATGATGACGCCGAACTTTTTGCCCATGGCGATCGGTCCCCCTCGCGGCACGGCGCACGTTATTGTTGATGCGGAGGCAGCCATCGGGCAGCGCGGAGAGGAGCAGGCGTACCAGGGCGCCGTCGCGCGTGGTTGTTCGTCTGGTACCATGCTCAACGTGGGGCCGGATTTCCTCTAAATCTCATGCGCTACGGCTTTGTCATCGACCAGAATCGCTGCATCGGTTGTCATGCCTGCACCGTGGCCTGCAAGGAGGAGAACCAGGTTCCAGTAGGCGTGTTTCGCACCTGGGTGAAATACGTCGAGAAGGGCCGATTTCCCGATACCAGCCGGCACTTTGGCGTTCTCCGCTGCAACCACTGTGATACCGCGCCGTGCATTGCGATTTGCCCGACGGGCACACTGTACCGGCGCATGGACGGCATTGTCGATTTTGATAATCGACGCTGCATCGGCTGCAAAGCTTGCATGCAAGCGTGTCCTTACGACGCGCTGTACATCGATCCGAACAGCAACACCGCAGCCAAGTGCCATTACTGTGCGCACCGGGTGGAAAAGAACCTCGAGCCTGCCTGCGTGATCGTTTGCCCAACGCGCGCTATTATCCCAGGCGACCTCGACGATTCTTCCAGTCAAATCAGCCGCATGGTTGCACAGCAGAAGGTCGCAGTGCGCAAGCCACAGAAGGGCACCGACCCGAAGGTGTTTTACGCAGGCATCGAGGGAGACTTGCTGGTGCCGGCCCGATTGCAGCAGGCGGGAACGTATTTTTGGTCGGATCGCAGGGATGATGACGTCGCCACCGAGACGGTCGGCACCGCGGATTGGGGGGGATGGGCGCGCGAGACCTACGACGTAGCGCATCCCATGCCATGGGGCTGGAAGATTGCGACGTATCTGTGGACGAAAGCCGTTTCGGGAGGTGTAATTCTTGTTGGAGCGGGCGCGCTCGCGCTTGCTCCCTTTTCGGCGGTTCTTCGGGTAGTCGCGCCGGTGATTGCTTTAGCAATGTTGGTGGCAACTCTGGCGTTGCTGGTTCACGACCTTAAGCGGCCAGATCGCTTTTATTACCTCCTCACGAAGGCGAACCTGCGCTCCTGGCTGGTGCTTGGCTCCTACATTCTGATGGCGTATGGCGCCTCGCTGGCAGGGTGGCTGTTCTTCGCATTGCGTGAGCCGGTCATACCTGTCGCGCTCCGGTTGATCTCAGCTCTGCTGGGCGCCGGCAGCGCCGGCTATTCTGCGTTCCTGTTCGCGCAAGCCAAAGGCCGCGAGCTGTGGCAGAATCCAACGTTGTTTTGGCATCTCCTTGTGCACTCCGTAATCGCCGGCGCCGCGACGCTGATCCTTGCCGTTTCGGGCGCTGGCGCCTGCAAGAAAATATTGGGAACGAGCGCTGGTCGAGCGCTCTGGTCGACCTGAAGCAGATTGCTCCCGGGCAGTGGATGATGCGGCAGGTTCATGGGATCCGGCCATTTGCCAGTCAGGATGCGGATTCGTCGCGCATTCACTGGGAGGATGCAGGTGTGCACCAGAACCTTGTGTTTCCTGTGCAGCCGGACCCGATCAGCGGACAGCACTGCTGGCACCAGAAGGTAACCGTGACGCCGGCCGGTGCGCACGATCGCTATGGCGACATCTTCGTCGATACCAATAAGGCCCACGAACAGTACTGCAGATGGATAAAGCTCACACGCCCCGCGCCCGGCCCGGGCGGATTGCGCCGGCCTCTCTGGTTGATTCGGGTGTACCGTCCGGACCCGTCCATGTTCTACCTGGAGACGGACCCTCGAGGATCTTTCTGATTTGGCATACACGAAGCGGGAAGGGTAATGCTCCCGCAAAATGCGGTTGAGAGAAGCGAGCGAGCTAGCTGTGCCGCCGCCCCCAAAATCCCACAACATTGAACCTCCCCACCGGATGGGCTGGTTCATTTGCGATTCGCGGATTCGGTGCCGAAGCGATTGGCTCGCGGTTTGGCCGTCAGCCGATGAGTGTGGCTGCGCGAAACCCAAGTTCGCCGGGTGCAATCAAGTGCAAGCAGTTTAGTGCCCATCCATTGCGGATCGAGCTATTGGATGCGCTCTTGACTCAGCCAACCCACAGCGCTTGCACGCTCCTGGCTGGCGTCCCACACATTCGCACATTTCGAATGTGTGGGACCGATACTTGCTGCAGCTTTTCCCGCTTGCTAACGTGGAGGTGCGGCGGCACAGGCTCCAGAATTACTGGATAGCCGGACAGAAACCGGAGGGTTGCTGTCGCGCCGGCACCTGCTTGGCGGTGATTTTTCGCATTTCCTGCGTCAGCTTGCTCAGGCTTTGCCCGCCGCCGCACTGCGGGCCAGGTCCCGTCGGGCTCAGGGTCGCCACGATATCCGAGAAGCCAGTGCCCTTTCCAGTAATGATGCCGTCCACTGGATTATTCTGAAATCCCGTCCAGATACTGCACCAGTTGTTCGACCCAATCGGCTCGGCCTCCAGAAAATCGGTGTTCATGACCGCGACGGGCTCCGAGGTGTAGAACTGCGAACAGATGGCGATATTGTCCTGCGGTTCCTGCGGGCAGGTAACCTGGTTGCCATTGGCGTCATGGCAGGTGACGCTGTAATCCACGCAGTTGCCACCGGTTTCGAGGTAAATGATGCAGCTCTCGTTGGCGAACGGCGTTCCCAGCAATCGCTGCGTATAGAACGTCTGCTGGTTTACAGGCGTGGCCAGCACCGTCATGGTGATGTTGTCGGGGTTCTGAAATCCGCTGGGATACGTCACTCCAAGCTGATGCCCGCCGAAGCTGTAATCCGCCTCAGTCCCGCCCGGCGGAATGATCTGCGTGATCTGCGTTGGCGCCTGCGGGGTGAACTCCCAGGCCAGGATGTCGGTCGTCGTTCCTCCGGCGGTGGCCATGGAAGCAGTGAAACCTACCAGGGCCTGATTAATATTGCGGGGCAACAGCCCCAGCGGGTTCGACTGCGAATACAGCAGGTTGTAAGGTACGTTCAGCGCGGGCACCGATCCCTGAATCGGCGTATGCGTCCCGGGCTGGAACACCGGATCAAGATAGACCAGCAACGAACCGCTCTGCTGGCCAGCGGGCGGGATGTATTCGAGCACCGCCTGATGCACCGCGCCATCGGTGCATGTGCCATCACTGCAAGTAGGTCCAAGCGTGGGGATATTGCTGTTGATCGCTGTCGGGCTCAACAGGCAGCTCGTTACGTGATGATTGTTCCCGATGGTGTACTCGCCGGGGAGGTGTACCGGCGTATTGAACAGGCTCAAGTTCCCGCCGCATGTCTGGATGGCGATGTGGTTGGAGCTGGGGTCCCATGGGTCTTCGAGAATATCGAACTCGATCGCCAGGCTGTTATTGATACCGGCATAGCCCATGCCGCCGGTCGCTGCTCCTACGGCAGTGATGCCGCTGCCGCTGGCGCCCATTGTGCTATCTGTGTTGGTCGAATTCTGAATGATGAACGCGAAGCCGTCGCCCGGCGTGCAACACACCGTGGGCTGGTGCATCTGGAAGGCAAAATAAGTCGTGAAGCCCTGGGTCACGGGCTGCGCGATGTTGAAATAGGTTGACGTGCTCGCGGGAAAGGCGGGGATGTCGGGATCCGTCAGGCGAAGAACGGTCTGCGATTGATAACTCTCCAACCGGCTGCCATTGAGTTGAAGATGGGCGCCCCCCGACGAGAAATCAGGGATGTAGCGAATTTGCTGTGCAACCGCCGCGCCTAGTAACAGCGGCAGAACAAGGGATACGAATGGAAAAAGCCGTCTTCCGGATGCCATAGCTCTCGCTTCTTTCTACGCCACGTACGAATATGTACAGGCGGGCCGTCCCCTGAATCTCATGTAAGTCCCCACGGGCAAATTGCCTAACAGTGTGCCGCAATTGTGCGGTGATCCATGCTGGATGTCAAGGCAAATCCCTGCATCCTTCGGCATGGCAAACTGCAGCAAATGGCGCGTTAGCGGACGTCGGGAGAAGGAGCATTGGTCCGGGGAAGTCGCTTCCGGGCAACTCCAGATCAAGACGCCGGTGCGAAACACCGGCAGTTGTTATATAATAGATTTGCGTATGCTTGAACGGCGCGTCCAGCAGCCATCCCTCCTGTAGCTCGAGCGATTCTGCCTGCAACCTTCCGATTCACGAACGCAACATCAACATTAAGGACAATCGACAAGCAAATGGAACAAGGAACAGTAAAGTGGTTCAACGATGCCAAGGGTTTTGGCTTCATATCGCGGCAGAATGGCGAAGATGTTTTCGTGCATTTCTCGGCGATCCAGTCGAGCGGTTTTCGCTCATTGCAAGAAGGCCAGGCCGTCAGCTTCGACGTGAAGCGCGGCGCTAAGGGTTGGCAGGCTGAAAACGTTCAGGTTCTGTAAACCGCAAGCGGAACAGGGTGGCGGCTGCCACCCTTTCGCTTTTATCCGGCGATAAAGGTCAGAGAGTCTTTGGTCGTCAACACCCCATTTCACGCCGCCTTGGACGTGCCAGGATATCGGCTGGCCGGCGGCCTAACCTGGAAAAGCGAGGAAGCGATGAAGAACATTTATGTGGGGAACCTGAGTTTTGATGCGACTGAAGACCAGGTGCGCGCGATGTTTGAGGCATATGGCCCAGTCGATCGAGTCAGCATTGTGACGGATCGCGATAGCGGGCAGTCGCGCGGCTTTGGCTTTGTTGAGATGTCCGACGATGAATCGGCCAGCAAGGCCATGGAAGCTCTCAATGGCACCAATCTCGCCGGCCGCAACCTCACGGTAAATGAGGCGCGGCCCAAGAATGATCGTCCTCGCCGCGACGGCGGCGGCGGCGGCGGTGGTGGTCGTGGTGGCCGTGGCGGACGCGGCGGTGGCGGTGGTTGGGGACGGTATTAGTTGACGCAGCCGGAGAGCTCCAACCGGACCTCTGGCTGAAGCCGTTTACCGTTTATCCCAGGCGACCCGGCAAGTGTATGGCTATTGCGCCGCTCTGATAGGCTGCTGTGGCGTGCCCGAGCGTGGCTGCCGATGAACATTCGCCCTGCCATCGAGTTTGACGACGTGGGTTTTCGTCTGCCCGGTGGCAGGAGTCTCATCGCCGGTTTGAGTCTGGCTGTGCAGGCCGGCGAAACCCTGGTGCCGCTGGGCCGCAGCGGCTCAGGCAAGACTACTCTACTGAAGCTAATCAATCGCCTGCTCACGGCGACGTCGGGCGAAGTTCGCGTCGATGGAAGGGCGGTCAATGACTGGGACGTGATCCAGCTCCGCCGTCGCATCGGCTATGCCATCCAGGAAGTCGGACTTTTCCCCCACTATACCGTTCTACAGAATGTAGCTCTGCTTCCCCGCCTGGAACGATGGGAAGGCCGTAGGATCGCCGCCCGCGTGGAAGAGGTGCTGACGTTGGTGGGTCTGCCGCTGGGCGAGTTTGCCGATCGCTATCCACATGAGCTGTCCGGCGGACAACGCCAGCGCGTTGGGCTGGCGCGAGCCTTGGCAGCCGATCCGCCTCTCTTGCTCATGGACGAGCCTTTCGGCGCCCTTGATCCCATCACCCGCGCGGAGCTCCAGATGGAATTCAGAAAGCTACAAGAGAGTTTAGGCAAGACCATTGTCTTCGTGACCCACGACGTCGGCGAAGCCCTCCAGTTGGGCAGCCGGATTGCCTTGATGGAAGCGGGCAGCCTACGTGGCGTGTATAGTCCCGAAGCGTTCTTGAGCACGGCGGATAGCTCTGCCCAGGCCTACGTGGAGGTGTTTCGCGCCGGCCAGCAGAGGTTTCGAAACTAGACGCAATCAAATGGGATCACCCCAGACACAAATGTGTGTTGCATCCCTTGCATGAAATGTGCCGTAAATTCATAGCTTGCGTTTAGGCCAGGGGGATGCTGAACAAGTTGCACAAAAAAGACAGGAATTGGACAAAGGTAATCCTGCAGATCTGGTGAAAATCAGGCTGTCTCACAAATCTGTTTTGAGAGGCGCGGAGTCACCGGGCGCCTCCAGCAGACGGCCGTTGCGTCTGCTGGAATGAATCAGCCGCGCTTCAGGGGCGGCATAATCCCGGGTTCTATCCGCTGAGGCCAACAAATCGAGTCACGGGATCGGTCTGTGCACTTTCTCCTCACTCATCCCCGCGAGGTCGCAACTCTCACCGGGGAACACCTCTGGCTGGTCGGCATCTCGATGCTGCTGGCGACCGCAATCGGCATCCCGCTTGGCATTCTGCTGACCAGGCGGCCACGATGGAAAGTTGCCGTGCTGGGCAGCACCAATGTCATTCAGACGATTCCCAGTCTCGCGCTCTTTGGACTGCTTCTGCCGCTCCCCTGGCTGGGCGCGCGCGCCGACCGCTTAGCGATTCTCGCTCTGGCGCTCTATGCGCTGCTGCCGATCATTCGCAATACCTACGTTGGTATCGCCGGCATCAGTCCCCCGGTTCGTGAAGCGGCCGCAGCCATGGGGCTGACCTCGGGTCAGCTTTTATGGCGCGTCGAATTGCCCTTGGCGCTGCCGGTAATCATTGCGGGAATCCGCGTGGCGACTGTGATTACGATTGGCGTCGCGACCATAGCTGCCGCGATTGGCGCCGGCGGTCTGGGCGAATTTATCTTCCGCGGCATCGCCATGGTCGATAACGGCGTCATCCTCGCCGGCGCAATTCCCGCGGCCTTGATGGCGCTGGCCGCCGACCTGCTGCTCAGCGGCGTTGAAAAGCTGCTGCTTCGCCACCGGAGCGGATGAAGCTGCTATGCAACGCCGCACATTTCTCTCGGGACTGGCCATAACGCTTTGCAGCGCCTGCCTCTCCCGTCATCCCGAGCTCACGGTCGGTTCCAAGAACTTCACCGAGCAGCTAGTCCTGGGAGAAATGTTGCAGCAGTATCTGGAAGGCGTTTGCAGAATGCCGGTGGAGGGCCGCTACTATCTGGCCGGTACGTACCTCTGCCAGCAAGCGCTGCTCGCCGGACGCCTGGATACGTATGTCGAATACACCGGCACCGCCTTGGCAGCCATCCTGAAAGAACATGTCTCCGGCGATGCGGCGAGCGTTTACCGGCAGGTAAAACAACAATATAAACGGCGCTTCAATCTGGAGGTGATGCCGCCGCTGGGCTTTAATAACAGCTTCGCCATTGTCATGCGAGGCGAAGAAGCAATGCGCCTTGGCATCGGGGCCTTATCGCAGCTCGCTCGCGTTGCGCCGCAGAGCAGGATGGGCGTTGGCTACGAGTTCCTCGAGCGCCAGGACGGCTACCAGGGGCTGGTGCAACGTTATGGTCTGCATTTTGCCGCCGCGCCGCGGGTGATGGACCTGGGACTGCTCTATCGCGCGCTGCAAAACCGCTCGGTCGATGTCGTCGCCGGCAACAATACCGATGGCCTGATCACCGCGCTTGGACTGGCCGTGCTCGAAGACGACAAGCACTACTTTCCACCGTACGACGCTGTGCCTATCGTGCGGCCCTCTTTGCTTCAAAGATGCCCGCAAGCGCTACCGGCATTCCATGCTCTTGCCGGCCGCATCACCGTCGAGGACATGCGCGCCATGAACTATGCTGTGGACGGGCAGAAGAAGGACGCAAGGGAAGTGGCAAGAGAGTTTCTCCTTCGCCACAATCTGCTCGCGTCCAACTCCTTCAAAGAAGTTCTGGTTCGATCTGGTCTTTGAAGGCGACAGCTTTCAGGCCGTCCGTAAGACCCTGGAGAATCAGTGCGACTCTAGTCGCTGAGGGAGCTCGCCGTGTCTTAATCAGTCACTTTTTAGACGTAGTTGGGGGATGCCCCTTCCCAGAAAACTGCGCGTCGCCCATAATCATCGTATCGGCGGATCTCGCGAACGATGCGGACTCTAATTTTGTCGTTCTTATCTCTAGCGTTGTGCGCGCTGCCCCTGGCGGGACAGGCTCCCATGGAAACTATCACTATTGACCCCTCTGCTCCAGCGCATCCCTTTCCGCACTTCTGGGAGCAGATGTTCGGCTCCGGGCGGGCCATCCTCAGCCTGCGCGATTCCTATCGCCGCGACCTCAAAGCAGTGCATCAGATCGCGGATTTTCAGTACGTCCGTTTTCACGGAATTCTGCTGGACGACGTCGGCGTCTACGACGAGGACAACCAGGGCCGCCCCGTCTACAACTTCTCTTACGTCGATCAGATCTACGACGGCCTGCTGGCCGCCGGCGTGAAGCCATTCGTGGAGATCAGCTTCATGCCCTACAAGCTGGCCTCGAAAGTCGACCTCCAGCCGTTCTGGTACCACCCCAACATCTCGGCCCCGAAGGACTATGCGAAATGGGATGACCTGATCACCCAGTTCACGAAACATCTCACCGATCGCTATGGCATCGACGAGGTCGCGACGTGGTATTTCGAGGTGTGGAACGAGCCCAACCTCGACTTCTGGGACGGTGCGCCGCGGCAGAAGACCTACTTTGATCTCTACGATCACACGGCGCGCGACATTAAGGCTGTGAACCCGCGGCTGCGCGTCGGCGGACCGGCGACGGCGCAAGCCGCCTGGGTCGGCGACATGATTCGCCACGCCGAGCAGGCCCACGTGCCGCTCGACTTCGTCTCCAGCCACGTCTACGGCAATGACACCGCGATAAACGTTTTTCATACGGATGAGAACATCCCACGCGACCAGATGGTCTGCCGCGCGGTAAAGAAAGTTCATGACGAGATCAAGTCGTCGGCGCGTCCCGGCCTGCCGCTGATCTGGAGCGAGTACAACGCCGCCTACGACAACGATGTCGCCGTCACCGATTCCATCTACATGGGGCCGTACCTGGCGACCACCATCGCGCAGTGCGACGGCATGACGCAGATGATGTCGTACTGGACCTTCTCCGATGTATTCGAGGAGCAAGGCGTGGTGAAGACGCCGTTCTACGGCGGCTTCGGCCTGATTGCCGCCTACCATCTTCCCAAATCCTCGTTCTACGCGATGCAGCTACTGCACAATCTGGGTGAGCAGCGCATCGCCAACAGCAATCCCCACGTGCTGGTGACAAAGGCCGGTGATGGATCGCTGGTCATTGCGGTGTGGAACCTGGTCAATCCCGGCTCCAGCGGCGCAGCAAAGACCGTAAAGCTGGAATTCCAAGGCGTGAATTCCAATGCCCAAGTCGCGATTCAGCGGGTGGACGAGAGTCATGGCAACACGCTCGGGCTGTGGCAAAAGATGGGCAGCCCGCGCTATCCCACCGCGTCCCAGCTTGACGAGCTGCGGCAGAAGTCGCGCCTCGGCAGCCCGGATCACGAAACGCTCACCGATGGCGCAATTACTCTGGAACTGCCGGTCAATGGGCTGGCGATGCTCACCGTGAAGTAAGCAGACGCTTAAATCCGCTGCGGTTCTTCACCGGCAGCAGCTTGAGCGCCGCGCTCGCCAGCGCGACATACACCGCGTGCACGTGTGGCAGCTTTCTGAGCTCCACCAGGTGCTTACCTACCGTCGCAACGTCTCCTCGGATGAGCGGCCCACTGAAGGCTGATGCGGCGTCGTGCTCCAGGTAATTCCGTAGCGTCCGCATCAGCAATGGCGTGATCGCAGCCTTGATGTCGCTTTGCGGAATTCCCGCGGCGCCCCCCACGTCCTCCAACGAAGCCATCAGGGCGACCAGCAGCGGCGAGGCGAGACTACCGAAGGCGTGATAGAGCACCTTGTGCTGCTTCTGAATCGTGAAAGCTCTTCCACCGAGCTTGGCGACGATTGACCTCGCAGCGCGCGCTGCCGCGGCATCGCCCTCAATGGCAAAGGGTACGCCGGCCATCGCGGGCACAGCACCCCGGACAAAGGTCATCATGGGATGTACCGACGCCACGCGCGCGCCTTGGTCTCGCAGCGGCGCCAGTTCGTCGCTGGTTAGCGCTCCACTGGAATGAAATACGATTCTTTCTTTCCAGTTTTCCTGCGCCGCCAGCGCCTGTGCCACTGCGGTGATCGCGTCGTCGGGAACGGCGATCCACACAAGTTCGCTCTCCATCGATTGCTTGCCGAACTTGACCAGCCGCGCTCTGACACTGCGGGCCAGCGCTCTTGAGCGGCGATCGCGAACATCGCGCGCGGCGATGCACTTCACTTCGTAGCCCGCCGCGTGCAAGCTCAGCGCCAGCGCGCTCCCCAGGTTGCCCGGACCCACAATACTGACCGTCCAGCGGCACGTGCGTGATGTTCTCGGCACGGCGGGCAGAATAACAGATTTGCCGGGTTGAAGGGCAACGGGCTGCAGCCCATCCTTGGCTCCTTTTCTGCAAACAACTTCGCGCAATGACGAATCACCGTACCGGGCGGCCGTCCCTCGCACTTTGCGAATGCCATTTACAATGTCCTATGAAATGAAGCTTCGCCCCAGTTTTTCATCCTGTTGCACTCTCCTCCTTGGCCTGACGCTCGCTTTCAGCGCCGGCTGCAACAAGCAATCACAAACGCCGTCGGAGGCATCGGCCGCCACCGAGTCGTCGGGCGCGACCAGTGTTCCGCCAGCGCCTCAGCCCGTCGCCGCAGCCGCAACTTCCGTTCCCGCTGGTCCCCCGCCCAACCTCGACGGCAATCGCATCATGCAGTATGTGAAGGACGTCGTGGCCTTCGGTTGGCGTCCGCCCGGGAGCCCCGGCCATGCCAAGCTGGAGCAGTACATTCTCTCGAAGCTGAAGGGCTTGGACGTTGAGCAGGACAAGTTCCAGCCGCAGACTCCCATCGGCAAGGTTCCGATGAACAACATCATCGCGAAATTTCCCGGCAAGAAAGACGGCATCATCGTCATCGCGGGGCATTACGACACTCCGCATTACCTGCCGAAAACCTATGTCGGTGCGAACGATGGCGGCTCCTCAACCGCTCTGCTGCTGGCCTTGGCCGACCACTTCCGTGAAAAGCCACCCCAGGGCTACAGCGTCTGGCTGCTGTGGACCGATGGGGAAGAGGCCTTTGTGAAGTGGACCGATACCGACAGCGTCTATGGCACGCGGCAACTGGCGCAGAAATGGCAGCAGGATGGCACCGCGAAGAAGATTAAGGCATTCCTCCTGGTCGATATGATCGGCGACGCTGATCTCGACATCCTCCACGACACCAGCTCCACCCCCTGGCTCAGCGATCTGGTTTATAAGGCGGCCAGCGATCTCGGCTACCAGTCGCATTTCTATCAATGGCATACGGGGATGGACGACGATCACATACCGTTACTCAAGAGCGGCGTGCCGGCAGTCGACCTCATCGACTTCACCTACGGCTACGACAATGTCTTCTGGCACACCCCGCAGGACACAGTCGATAAGCTCAGTCCGCAGTCGCTGGCTATTACCGGCGACGTCGTGCTGGAAACCACGCGGCTGCTGAACGCAAGGTAGCACGGGAAGGGGGACGTTTTCGCAGCGGAGACATCGAGGGCACGCCGAAGGTGATGGGGCACTGGCGAGGCGGAGCAACTAGACCTTGTGGGCGACCGTCTCTACCGCGGTGCTATGCTGATAACTATAATTTGCAATCGCGAGTGTAGCTCCGCCGACGGAGCGGGTCTACCTATGCTCCAGAAACGCATTGACGATCAGTTGTCGGTTTCGCAGCACAGGCTGCGCGAGGTCGAAGCTGTCTTTCACGATCACCTGAAAAAGGTGGGGTTGAAGCGCACCGGCCAACGCGACACTATCCTGCGCACCTTCCTCGACACCCGCGATCATCTCTCCACCGATGAGCTTTACCGCCTGGTGAAAAAGAAGAACAGCCGCATCGGCTTTACCACCGTCTATCGCACCCTCAAGCTGCTGGCCGAGAGCGGTCTGGCCAGCGAGGTGGCCTTCAACGACGGCATCTCCCGCTACGAGCGTCAGTACCAGCGCCGCAGCCATCACCATATGGTTTGTGCCGAGTGCGGCAGTTCTGTGGAGTTCTTTTCTCCTGACATCGAGCGCACCGCGCAGGAGATCGGCCGCAAGAACAGATACCTTCCTACCGGCCATATCTTCCAGATATACGGCATCTGCGAAAAATGCCAGAAGCGACATAAGCGAGCCCAGCCAGAGTAGTACAACCCCTATGCGATATTTATCTCCATGCCCAATCATGCTCTTGGGCGGCTCCAGGGGTAGGCAGCTCCGGAAGAAACTCACCGCCACTTTCCAAGCGTCCCGCTGCCTAATTGCGAACCACATTCCCGCCGCGGCTGCCGCGCAGAAGCGCAGCCGCGCAGCCGGGGCCCCCAACGAGCCGCCTGGCGCTGCTGAATTCCATCGCCGGCAACACTGGCTCGGGAAGCGCGGCTCTTGACGAGGGCCGAGAACCAAAAACATCCGAGGCTTCGCCATCGGGCTGGATGGCTCGCTGACTCCGCTCTCACTTGTCGGCTGACCTCATTGGGCACTCGTGGCGCGAGCGAGCGGACGGGAATTCCGCTCCGGCCACGGCGGCAGGACTTTCACCAGCACCCACAGGATCGCGAACGGTAGTATGGTCAGCACAATTGCCGGCAGCAGGCCTTCGCGGGTGACAAAGCCCATCTTGTAGCTGGTGTAGCCCAGGAAGCTCTTGGAAAAGAGCTGTCCGCCTATCACCACGTTCCAGCGCATGGCAAAAATGCCGATCAAAGTAAGGCCTCCCGCAACCGCGTAGAGTTTTTTGCGGATCGAGGGGCTCAGCTTGACGACTTGCGTCAAGCCGACCAACAAGATGGGAGTGAGAGTGCCTATAAGAATCTGGAGTACAACCTGGGAGAAGTACAGGCGCGTGTGGACCATGAAATCGAGGCTACGAAAGGACTCGTCGGCCTCATAGATGCGATGGATCAGGTCCAGCATTTCGAGGCCGAAATCAATGATAAACGTGTAGAGCAGATACTTCGCGATGGTATCCACGCAGCGCATATCGATAGGTTCCCGCCTTAGGAAAGTCACCAACATATACAGCACCATCACCACTGCAATGCCGGAAACCATAGCCGAAAACAGAAACACCACGGGCATCAGCGGCGACGACCACCACGGGTTCGCCTTCACCGAGCCGAAGATGAATCCAACGTAACCATGCAGCAGGAAAGCCGAAGGAATGCCGATGAGTGTGACCAGCCAACCGGCACGCTCATCGATCTCTAAGGAGCGCGGGCTGATATTGCTCGAGCCCAGCGTCAGGGCGCGATAGACCAGCCGCTTCCAGCCGCTGGTGGTTTGCGAAAACAGAACGATGTCGCGCCGGTAATCGAGCCAAATCTCCACCACCAGCACGGCCAGCAGATACCACAGGTATACGAAGCCGAACATGGCCATGGCCGACGAGCGGTGCGGGGTCAGGTACATTTCGAAGGAGCGCTCGGGATGGCCAAGGTGCAACTGCAGCGGCATGGGGGCGACCAGCAAGAACGCCAGTGCAGTAAGTAATGCCAGGCGATAGGTGGGCTTAACCGCCTCGACGCGAAATACCCGTTCCAGCGACGCAAGGATGAACGCTCCGGCCACCAATCCGGTGATGTACGGATAGAGAACGATCAGCACGCTCCATTGCAGTTCTACCTCGTTGGGGTACATGAATCCTTGAACGGGAATGTGCACAACAGTCTCCTTATCGCACCGAGCCATCCAAGCCGGCATAAAAGCACTTTGCGCCGGTGGCCATGTATGGCTTCAGGATTTGCACGCTGTGGGTCTTTAGAAACTCATGGATCGGGTCCTTCGGGTCCTTGAGATTGGCCAGAGAGCGCGCGCCCGTGGGACAGACCTCACAACAGGCGGTGGTCAGGCCTTTGGTGATGCGGTGGTAGCAGAGCGTACATTTGTTAGCGGTATTTGTCTGGGGATTGAGGAAGCGGCAGCCATAGGGACAAGCTTGTATACAATAGCGGCAACCCAGGCAGTAGGTCTGGTCCACCAGCACTACGCCGTCAGGAGTAATGAAGGTGGCGCCCACCGGACATACCTGAGTGCAGGGTGAATCGGTGCAATGATTGCACAGCTTGGGGACGAAGAAATTCTTGCCGCCGGTCTCCTTGCTGGGTGGAAATCCCTCTTTGCCGCCATCGGGCGAATCGACCTTGGGATACTCCATCTGCCAATCCTCGACGTGATAGCGCTCGACCCAGGTGCGAAAATAGCCGTCGGGAACGTCGTTTTCCAGTTGGCAGGCGCGAACACAACTGCCGCACCCGATGCACTCGGGAATATCGATGAGCATCGCCCACCAGTGTTCCGCCATGCTGTAGTTGGGCGAGGCTTCCGGCGTTCCTGCCAGCACGTACTTCCAGGCGACCGCAGCGGCGGGCAGGAGAACGAGCAAGCGGCGGCGAGTGATATCCATTAGCTACCCCCAGTACCGATTACCGGGCTGTGTGGTTGATGACAGGTGTTGCAGGCCACTCCGCTGGAGTGCTCAGCGGCCTCGACTTGGGGGAAACCTTTCGGCTTCGCGAGGTTGGCCTGATGACAACGCGGGCAGAGAACGGTGGTATCGAGCTTGGCCGGTAGAACGGAGCCAGGATCTTGCACATGCGCAGCCTGTGGACCATGACAGGACTCGCACGCCACGCCTTTGTGCATGCCTTTGCTCTTAACCCCCACAACATCGGAATGACAGTCGGTGCAGGCCTGGTGGCCGGCATAGTGGATCGGCAGAGATGCCATTTCGGTGATGGCATTCGCGCGGTAGTGCCCGTAGCGGCCAAAACTGCGGGGTACCAGCAAACCTCTCACTGCCAGGAATGCGACAATGCCGACTAGAAAGACTGCCGCTAAACGAAAGAGATGGGCTGCATCCTTGAAGTTATTCATACTTCTTTTCTGCATAGTCTGGGGGCCGTTGGCCAGGCTTTTTGGGCCTGGTCCACTGTCCCGAACAAACGATCGTTCGTCCGTCCGTAGAGATAAATGAAAGGACTACCAAGCGGCGGTGTTCTGTATCACGAGTTGGTGTGACCAGGATCACGACGGCTTTTCGATGTGAGTTTTTCATGCTGGCAGGGCGTAACTCTACTACGAGCCAAGCGCGAGATGAGCGTAGTGGGAGCCGGGTTGAGTATCGGCTATCGCTGGCCTGACCCAAAGGAAAAAGCCCGCTGGCGCGGGCTTGTTCACTTGTAGCGAAGTTTCTGCTTAGTGGCTGCTGCTGTCGCTTGCCGATGCGCTTTGCTGCGCCGTCAGGCGCGCGGCATTGCGCTGGGCAATGACCTTCTTCGCGTTGTCGGCCAACTGCTTGGCCTCGGGCAGCAGTCCCAGAGCCTTCTGCACTTCAGGGTCGTTCTCCGCCTGAACCTGCAAACCCGCCTGCTGTCCGAACTCATTGATGAACAGCTCGGACTTAATATTGGTGCGGACCCAATCGGCGTTGGCGGCCAGGTCAGCGTCGGTATAGGGAATCTTCTGGTCGTCCAGGAACTTGCGGAACTCCTGCATCACCGCATCGTCCACTTCAAACTGCTTGGTCACCGTGTGATTGATCACGTAATGCTTGGCGAAGTTGAAGAAGGCGTACTTCTGCAGCATCGTGTCCTGGAAGAGGTTGGTTTTCGGGGTGGGAACCTTCACGTCCGGGGTGATGCCGCCGCCGCCGTAGACGGTGCGCCCGCTATCGGTCATTTTCACCTGGCGGTTGGCCGCGTCGCCGGCGCTACGGTCATTGTAGTAATAGTCATAAAGCGAGATGCCGGTATAGTCGCGCTGGATCAGCCGTCCGCTGGGCGTGTAATACTTGGCCGTGGTCAGCGCCAGTCCGGTGTTCTCCGAGAGCGGGTACACCGTCTGCACCAGGCCCTTGCCAAAGGTGGTCTCGCCCACAATCAAGCCGCGATCGTGGTCCTGAATGGCGCCTGCCAGAATCTCCGCCGCCGATGCGGTTCCGCGATTCACCAGAACGACAATGGGATAATCCTTGCCGCCGTCGCCGTGGCTAGCTCTGTAAACCTTCTCTGGCGAGGAACGCCCATGGTGGGAAACGATCACCTGTCCCTTCTTCAGGAACTGGTCGGCCACGCCCACCGCTTCGCTCAGCAGCCCGCCGGGATCCTGGCGCAGGTCAAGGACCAGGCCGTGAATGGGGCCGAAGTCGTCGAGCGCGTCACGCACTTCTTTCTCGGTGGTTTCCTGGAAACCGGAGATATGGATGTAACCGATGCCGGGGCGAATCAGGAAATGCACATCGACGCTGTAGCGCGGAATCTCGTCGCGAACCACGGCGAAAGTGAGCGGCTTGGTGGCGCCCTCGCGCACCACCGTGATTTTGACCGTCGTCCCTTTGGGGCCTTTCAGCAAATCGGCCACGTCGCTGGTGCTCATGTTATCGGTGGGCTTGCCATCGACCGCGACAATGATGTCACCCGGCCGGATGCCGGCGCGATAGGCAGGCGCGCCCGCGAAAGGTGCAATCACGATGACCTTGTTATTGCGCGGCCCCACCTGCATGCCCACGCCGTAGTACTTCCCGCGCTGCTCCTCGCGCAAGGCGGCATAGGACTTGGGATCGAAAAAGTTGGAGTGCGGGTCGAGCACCCTCAACATGCCTGGGATAGCGCCGTCGTAGATGGCCTTGTCGGGGTCCACCTTCTCGGCGTAGTTCTCCTGCACCACGCGATACACATCGCTGAACGTGCGCAGGCTGTCGCGCACGTCATTGTCGGTGGCCGGGGAGGAGGCCGTAGGCGCCAGCCGTTGTCCAAACAACAGCCCCAGACAGCCGAAAGTGAGAACGATGGAAAGAACCAGAACAGTCGAGCGACGCGAACTACGTGCCATCAGCGTTTCCTTAACCTACTATCCCGTTAGGCCTGCGAAGGCTCCGAAGGGGCCACCACTCGGCCGGGGAATGCATCTGGGAGGACGGGCGCACCGGTATGAGACTTAGCGGCAGTATATCACGCGACGCCAGCCATCCTCAGCTTCTTACTTCCACCATTTTTCGATGCTGCTTCCCAAACCGAGGGCGCGAAATCTATTTCGGTCCGTCTCTGACAACAGACGGCAGAGCCGCGGGATGGTGAGCCGTGACAACGCCGCGGCACGAAAGTCGAGCGCCCCGGGAGGTTCTGGCTATGCCTGTTTGCGAGCCAACACGAAAATCCCTGCGGTGGAGAGCCCAAGCCTCGGATATAATCACCGCTTACGCTGAATTACGGATGTTGCGACTTCTCCTATTACCGCCGTCAACAATTGACACGCAACCCCGCCTGCTGACAAAATCTTGCGTCCGCCGGAAATTCGTACCTACTCCCCTGGTAAAGGAGCCTCGGAATGGCCATTAAAGCAAGTGAATTCGTTTGGCACAACGGTCGTCTCGTTCCCTGGGACGACGCCAAGATCCACGTCATGTCGCACGTGGTCAACTACGGCTCCTCTGTATTTGAGGGAATTCGATGCTATCAAACGCCCAAAGGCCCGGCCATCTTCCGCCTGCGCGACCATACTCTGCGCCTGCTGCAATCGTGCAAAATCTACCGCATTGACCTGGACTATTCGCTCGACGAGCTGCTGCAGGCTACCGTCGATCTGGTTGCGGCCAACAAGGTGTCGCCCTGCTACATCCGGCCCATCGTGCTGCGCGGTTATGGGCAGGTCGGCGTAAACCCGTTCGATTCGCCCACCGAGGTCTACATCTGCAATTACGCGTGGGGCAAATATCTTGGCCACGCCGATTCTGATGACGGCGTCGATGTCTGCGTTTCCACCTGGACGCGGCTGGCGCCCAACACCATGCCCACCATGGCCAAGGCCGGCGCCAATTACATGAACTCGCAGCTCATCAAGATGGAAGCCATCGTGAACGGCTATGCGGAGGGCATCGCGCTGGACGTGAACGGCTACGTTAGCGAGGGCTCCGGCGAAAACGTTTTCGTCGTGCACAAGGACCGGATCTACACGCCGCCATTGGGCGCGAGCGTACTGCCGGGAATCACGCGCAACTCGGTGCTGCACATTGCGCAGGAGCTTGGCATTCCGGTGGTCGAGCAGATTATTCCGCGCGAGATGCTGTACATCTGCGACGAGCTGTTCTTCAGCGGCACGGCGGCGGAAATCACCCCTATTCGCTCGGTCGACAAGATCACCGTGGGCCACGGGGTCGTCGGCCCCATCACCAAAGCGGTGCGCAAGGAATTTTACGGGATCGTGAACGGCGTTGCCGAAGACCGCTTTGGCTGGTTGACCCCCGTCCCGGCGAAGCAGACCGTGACGGTGTAGAGCTTTCAAGCCGCGGGCCTTGGCCACTAAAGCTGTTTAGGAAATAATGTGGCTGAGTGAGTTCGGCTAGTGCGGCGCTTCAGCGCCGCGTCACTGGCATAAATCAAAATGAGAGCCGGGCTTCAACACCCTGTCGTCGGCTGGGGGCGACCCGGCGGGTAATGGGGGCCCGGGCGCGGGGGGGGAGGGCCGCGGGACCTTGGGGGCGGCGCGCGGGGTGGGG
>VFSW01001859.1_pt1 | contig 31952 bp, 34 predicted proteins | sample 5358111 | NCBI WGS metagenome assembly VFSW01 (sample SAMN11554181, study PRJNA540505) | mine drainage metagenome | isolation source: sediment from site ElyBrook_90M | place: USA: Ely Copper Mine, Vershire, VT | collected 2017 | reverse complement strand
GATCCCAGCCATCGCATATATCCCGATACCATTTCACCTGTTACAGGCCACTAGAATGACATTACTGAACATCGCCACCTGCATATTGCAACTTGCCGCGGCATCGGTGGTCTGGAGATGACTACAAAGCTTATACTTCACGGTTTCCAGAACCTTCGCTGCGACCTTGCCCTTCTTCAAGCCCGTAGAGGCGCCGAACTTCTGCAGTCCGACCCCCTTGTTGACAAGTCCCGTCGAATTTCCAGCCAGCGTGCCGCTGAAGGTTTGGATGCCGTACTGCGAACTCATGACCATCCCGGGCAAAACCTTGGCGAGGATTGCGTCGCCCGCACTCACGGCCCCTTTGCTGAAGCTTATCGGTGTCACGGTGGTAAGGTTCGCAACCGTCAGCGCGGTGATCCCGCTAGCCGCCGGCGGACATCCTATGCCTGCGTCTGCCAGACTAGGTTGCACAATGGGCTCGTTGGAGCCAGAGGCAAAATAGCCGGTCGGTGAAAGCGCCAACACGTGGGCCGCTCCAAGAATATATTGATTGTTGTTTTGGTCGGCGATTAATGCTCCGAGAGTCCCTTGCTCGTTGACACAAGGAAATTTGCTTTTCGGAGGGGTCGTATTGAAAGCTGCGTTCGAACCGAGCGTCCCAAGTGGAATCGGCCGAGCTAGGAATTGGTCATAGGGCGGCACAGACCCGGAGCGAGCAGCCGGCGAGATGAAAAAAAGGAATGAAATCAGCGCGACCAGACAGACACACAGTGTACGCCTCAATTTGACTCCGATTGACTCCAAGCGGACAAAGTCCGCACAAAGTAGTGAAACGATGAAAGTATGTCAACCTTGTTTTAATCGACCGCCTTTCCCAGATGAGCGGATGGCGCTGACACATATTTTGGCGGATCATGACCTGCGACCGTATTGTTATGAGATCACTGCGAATGTATTCTTCGCAGTGATGAAAGGTTTTCGCGCGCTGTCGATGCTTCTAGTTGGCTGGTATCTCATGGTGCCCCCTGAGTCCACCAGACCAGCCCCGGAGGCCAATGCCCCGTTGTGCAACTGGACATCGACCCACGTCTACGGCTCGGCGTCACAGTGCGAAAAAGCTATCGCCGATTTAAAAATCCAGAAGCGTACGGCGATGTCCAACGGAGTCGGACTTTGGAACTCCGGGAATGAGGAACACGCGCGGTGTGTCGCAACCGATGACCCTCGCCTGCAGTGCGGTAAATAATGTTGGTGGTTCCTTGATAGTGTCGCGCGTGAGGTGCGACGTCCGGGAAAGACTACCCGAGGTGATGCGTTCCATGAGTCTGTGAGCGAATCTGAATGTCGGCCTTGCGCAGGATGGCAACTAGCAGCATCTTGCAACAAATCGCCGCTGGGATCGATATACCCAATCTTTCAATGAGTGTTGTCCCGGAGCGGCGCGCCGATTTCCTGCTCCAGGGCGATGCGATCCTGCATCAAGCGAGATGCCGCCTGCAAGAACGACGGCCGTGCCTCGCGCGATTGCACCCGTACCTGCACCAACTCGGCCAGGTATTCACCATTCTTGCGATAGGCGGCCAGCGCGTTGTGGAAGACTTCCTCGCGACTGGGAACGATCGTGTCGCGATACATGAGCGCTTCCTCGTAGTCGAATTGGGCATGGCGATATAAGACGGCGACGTTGGCCGCGGTGTTGATGCGCACTCCGTCCAAATCTTCGCGCGCGGCTGCCAGATCATAACCGGCGCGGACGACATCCTCCTGCTGGTTCATCCAAAAGAACAGCGGGAGGTTGAAGCCAATCCACACGTTATGAGTCTGGGTCAGATTCGGCGCCGGCGCGGCCGAATCCAGCACGTAGTGATTGAAAGCATAACCAACGGAATAATCCGGCGCGTATTGAAGTTTTGCCAACAACAGACGGTCTCGGCATTTTCGGAAGTGAGCGCGACTTGTAAGATTTCCTGGCGCTTGCGCCACGCGCGGTCGGTCAGATCCTCGGCGCGCTCTTGGATTGGTTCGATCTCCAGCTTCGAATCGATTTCAATCGGTTCGTCGGCGCCCCGGCGAAGCAGCGTGTTTAGACGAATGCCATCATCGGCGCGCGCCCGTTCCAGCCGGCGAATATTTTGCTGTTCTTCGGCGATCTGCGCGGCAACCGCCTCGGCGTCGGCTTTGGGTTGGTTTTGGTTAGTGGCCCCGGCGACCTCCTTGAGATCGCTGATGGTCTTCAGGACGCGACCCTTTAGAGCTTCGTCCAGGGACAGTTGATAGAAGGCGGTCGCGGCATTGGTGCGGATGTCGCGCACCACTGCCTCATAGCTTAAGCGCGCGATCTCCGCAGAGCGTTTGGCAATGTCAGCCTGCAGGAATGCCTTGCCGGGGAATTGAAACGAGGCGCTAGCCTCGAAAGATCGTTCCGACGCTGAAGTGAATCCGTTGGTGGGGCTGTCGAGTGAAGAGAATGCCACGATCGGATCCTCGGGAGCATAGTGTTGAAGAATGGAATGCTGTGCGGACTCCCATCGCGCTTTTGCCGCGCGCACTTGCGGACTAAGCTGCACTGCCATCTCGACGACCTGCGCAACCTCCATCGGCGCCGCGGCGGCGCGATTGGCAACTAGCGATCCGATCAGCGTCAGGACCGCGACCACGAAACTAATGCTTTTCGCCGGCTCCATCTCCTGGTGTCCCTCCAACATCCGTAAACCGCAGCCACCGATCTTCCGACTCGGCCACAAGAGGTGGGCGCCATAGCCTTGACACTATCGCGCGCGAGGTGCGACGGTCCGCGAAAGACTCCTTGAGGTGTGCACCGTCATGAGTATCTGCGCGAATCTGAATGTCGGCCTGCTGTTTCCGTTTCGAAATCCACCCGCATGGCGTAAGCCATTTGCCCAGTTCTATGCCGAGCAACTCGAGCAAACCCGCGTCGCCGAGCAACTCGGCTACGATGAGATCTGGTTGACCGAGCATCATTTCGCCGAGGACGGTTACTCGCCTGCGATCCTTCCGATCGCGTCCGCGATCGCAGCGATCACCAACCGCATCCGCATCGGGACGTACCTGGTGCTATTGCCGCTGCATAACGCAGTGCGCGTCGCCGAGGATACGGCGACCATTGATGTGATTTCGAACGGACGGTTTGATTTGGGCGTCGGCCAGGGATACGCGCCGGGTGAGTTCGCGGCATATGGAGTCAATCGAAAAACGCGCGCCAGCCGACTGGAGGAAGGTATTGAGGTGGTGCGCGGCGCATGGACGAAGGACGATTTTTCATTCGCCGGGAAGCATTACAATGTGAAGAACATTCGGCTGATGCCGCGACCGGTGCAGTCGCCGCATCCGCCGTTGTGGATCGGCGCAGGTGCGCCGAAGGCGATCGAGCGCGCGGGAAGGATGGGCGTCAATTTCATGGGCCTCGCGAATCCGGCCGCGCAAAAAACCTACGATGACTCCCTTCGCAAGGCCGGACGCAATCCGAAAGATTTCTCCGCTGCGCAACTTCATTTCACCTATGTCGGTCGCACTACCGACGAGGCATGGGAGCACTGCCAGGATCATCTTCACTACATGATCACCTGGTACACGCGATGGCTGACAGAGGCGAATGAGAACTTCGGACCCGGGCAAATTCCACAGGTGCCCGAAGCCGCCAAGCTGCGCCATTCGATGAGCATGTTTCCGCTGCTGGTCGGCACCCCCGACGAGGTCGCCGCGAAGCTCAACCATTCGTTTGGGCAGGTGCGGACGACTCACCTCGTGCTCGGGATGCATCTGCCGGGCATCGCGCCGGAGCGCAGCCGTCGCTCGATGGAACTTTTCGCGCGCGAGGTGGCGCCGCAACTGAAGCCGGCCGCTACCGCATAAGATTACGGCAACAATTCCGACTTGCGAATTCGTGTCGCTCATCAGCGGTGGATTTAGACACGCGCATCGCGTAATCGGTGTTGAAGTCCGCGAGTTGAAGGTGGAACATTCGATCAATGCCGCTTCACGATCCCACTAACGATTCGTTTCTAAAACTCGCCGCCGGATTGCGCGAGCTCGAGGTCGTCATCGGCGAGAAGGCGCGTCCCGTGGTTGTGCAGGTCCGCGAGGAACTTCGCGAGGCAGTCGCGAGCCGCGAGCGCGGCGACATGACCGGCACGCTGGAGAAAATTCAGCGGGCGATGGAGCGGCTGGCGAATCTGGGCGCGGAAGTTGATCCGGCGGAAGGTGCGATGATGCGGGAAATCGCGCAAATCTTCATGCGATCCTTGAACTTTGGCGAGAAAGGCGCCGCCAAGGATGTCGTCAACGTGATGCGGCATAAGGCCGGCGACCCCAAGGACGACGATCGCACCGATTGGTAGAGGGCTGGAAGCGGCCGAAACCTACAACGTGGCGGCGAATTTGCTCATAACGCCGTCCCTAGCACAATTGGTGGTTAACGTGGCGGCAGCCGATTCGAAACTTGAACAGTCGCAACTAGATCAACTATGCATCAACACCATCAGGACGCTTTCCATCGACATGGTGCAGAAAGCGAACTCCGGCCATCCTGGACTGCCGATGGGAATGGCGCCGACGGCGTACACGCTCTTTTCGCACTTTCTGCGCTTTAACCCGAAGAACCCGAAATGGCTCGGGCGCGATCGCTTCGTGTTGTCCGCGGGACACGGATCGGCGCTGCTGTATTCGCTGCTTCACCTGTACGGCTATGACCTGCCGATGGAGCAGATCAAGCGCTTCCGCCAGTTGGAGAGCATGACCCCGGGGCATCCGGAGAATTTCCGCACGCCCGGTGTGGAGACGACGACCGGACCTCTGGGGCAAGGCTTCGCGACCGGGGTTGGGATGGCGATAGCCGCGAAGCATCTGGAGGCGCGCTTCGAGCGCGACGGCAGCGGCCTTTTCGATTCGCGAATCTTCGCGATTGTCAGCGACGGCGACCTGATGGAAGGTATCTCGCACGAGGCGGCGTCGATCGCGGGTCACCTCGGGCTCGGCAACATCATCTATTTGTATGACGACAATCACGTGACCCTCGATGGTCCCGCACCGCTGTCGTTCTCGGAAGACGTCAACCGCCGTTTCGAGGGCTACCATTGGCATACTCAAGCGGTCGAGGACGGCAATGATATTGCGGCGATCGCGAAGGCGATTCAGACCGCCATCGATGTGAAGGATCGGCCCTCGATCGTGCGCATCCGCACTATCATTGGGTACGGCAGCCCGCATCGTCAGGGCACCTCGGAGGCACATGGCAAGGCGCTGGGCCCCGAGGAAGTGAAGCTCACCAAGCAATTCTATGGATGGCCGTTGGAGCCGGATTTTTACGTTCCCGATGCGGCGCTGACCGAATTTCGCAAGGCGCTCGACAAGGGCAAGCAGCTCGAGGACGACTGGAGCCGTCGCTTCGACACCTACGCGAAAAAGCACGCGACCGAAGCGAAGGATTTCCACCAGCTACTTTCAGGCGAACTTCCCGCCGGATGGGATGCCGACCTTCCGACCTTCACGCCGAAGGACAATCTCGCGACGCGCAAATCGGCCTCGATGGTTGAGCAGGCTATCCTCAAGAAGTATTGGGGACTCTTCGGCGGCGCCGCCGACCTCAGCGAATCGACCTTCACCGATATGGAGGGCGATAAGGAATTCGAGAAGGGCAACTATGCCGGCCGCAACTTGAAGTTCGGCGTGCGCGAGCACGGGATGTGCGGCGCGCTCAATGGCATCGCGCATAGCGGCGCGTTTATTCCATACGGGTCGAGCTTTTTCTGCTTCACCGATTATGCGCGCGGTTCCATTCGCCTCGCATGCCTGATGAAGCTGCACGTGATTTGGGTTTTCACTCACGACTCGATCGGCCTCGGTGAGGATGGCCCGACGCATCAGCCGGTCGAGCATCTCACCGCGATTCGCGCGATACCCAACATCACGCTGATTCGTCCCGGCGATGCGAATGAGGCACGTGAAGCATGGCGCGCCGCTATTTTGCATAAAGACGGCCCCACGATGATGGTGCTCAGCCGGCAAAATGTGCCGACATTCGATCGCACCGACATGGCGCCCGCGACCGAGTTGCATAAGGGCGCGTACATTCTGACCGAGACGAAAGGCAAGGCGCCCGATGTCATTCTGATCGCGACCGGCAGCGAGTTGATGTTTGCCGTCGGCGCGAAGCCGGAACTGGAAAAGAAGGGACATGCAGTCCGAGTCGTCAGCATGCCGAGTTTCGAGATTTTCGAACGCCAGTCGCAGGCGTATCGCGATTCGGTGTTGCCGCCCAACAACTCGAAGCGTCTCGCTATCGAGGCGGGATCGCCGCTGTGCTGGTACAAGTGGATAGGAACCCAAGGTGATGTCATTGGAATGACGACCTTCGGCGATTCGGCGCCATACAAAGATCTGGCGCCGTATTTCGGTTTCACCATCGAAAACGTAGTTGCACGCGCGGAGAAACTGATCGCGCGCTAACGGAGCATTAACATGGCAGAAAATCCATTGAAGCAACTCGAGCGCTATGGCCAGGCACCGTGGCTGGATTACATCCGGCGGACCCTGCTCCCGTCTCCTGAGTTCAAGCGGATGTTGACCGAGGATGGCCTCAAGGGGATGACCTCGAATCCCACCATCTTCGAAAAAGCCATCGACGGCTCATCGGATTACGACCAGCAGTTCGAGCAGCTGGTGCGCGAGGGCAAAGAGGTCATGGAAATTTATGAAGCCCTGACGATCCAGGACATCCAGACCGCGTGCGATGCGCTGCGACCGCTCTATGATTCGACCGCAAGCAAGCATGGCTACGTCAGCTACGAGGTCTCGCCGCTGTTGGCGAACGATACCGACGGCACCGTCAAGGCGGCGCGCCGTTACTGGGGAAGAATCGGACGACCCAACGTGATGATCAAGGTTCCCTCGACGCCGGCGGGATTGCCCGCAATCGAAACGCTGATTTCCGAAGGCATCAACGTCAATGTCACGCTGATGTTCTCGATGACGCACTACAACAACGTCGCCGAGGCTTACATCAAGGGCATCGAGAAGCGCGCGCAGAGCGGCGGCGCCATCGACAAAATTTTCTCGGTCGCGAGCTTTTTCGTGAGCCGGGTCGAGACGCTGGTCGACAAGAAGCTCGATGCGAAACTGAAACAAAAAAATGATCCCGCCATCGCGGCGCTCAAGGGGAAGGCGGCGGTCGCGAATACCAAGCTGGTTTACGAGCGCTATAAGGAAATTTTCCTCGGTAGCCGCTTCGCCGCGATGAAGCAGAAGGGCGCGCGCACGCAGTGGCCACTATGGGCCTCGACCGGTACCAAGGATAAAGCCTACAGCGACGTCAAATACATCGCTGAGCTCATCGGTCCTGATACCGTCAATACGATGCCGCCCGCAACGATGGATGCGTTTCGCGATCATGGGAAGCCCGCCGCGACCCTCGAGGCCAACCTCGACGAGGCGCGCGACGCGGTCAATAAGCTTAAGGCCGCGGGCATTGACCTGCTCGAAGTTGGCGACGAGCTGCAAGTCGAAGGCGTCGATCTGTTCAAGAAGTCGTTCGACGATTTGCTTACCGCGACCGGAAAGCATCGCGATCGAGTCCTCGGCGGAGAGCACCGCGCCGCGAAATAAATTCAGTTAAAAGTCAAATTCGGTAAATCGCGCTGCGCCCAACCTCGTGTCTGGCGCGGCGCGTCATTTTCTCGATAAATTAATCCGGAAATAACATGAGCGAACGGCAAGTCATCATTCTGGACACGGCGGAAGAACTCTTCGTGCGCGCCGCCGAGGAAATCGCGCACGTCGCCGGCGAGGCGATCTGCATGCATGGCGAGTTCAACCTTTGCCTCACTGGCGGTACAACTCCCGAGCGAACCTATGATCTTCTCGCGACTCGCTTCGAGTTGAGCGTCGATTGGAAGGAAGTGCAGTTTTACTGGGGCGACGAGCGATGCGTGCCGCCCGATGATCCTTCGAGCAACTACGCGATGGCCAATCGCACCATCCTCAGCAAGCTCAAGATCAAGCCCGACCAGATTCATCGCATGCGCGGCGAGGACAAGCCGGAAAATGCGGCGCGCGAGTACGAAGAAGAGTTGCGCAGCCGCCTAAACCTCGGCGATGGAGAATTCCCGCGCTTTGATCTGATGCTGCTGGGCCTCGGCACCAACTGCCACATGCTGTCGCTGTTCCCGGGAATCCCCGCGCTGCACGAAGAGCATCGCCTGGTGGTTCCGGTCGAGGTCGACGACAAGGTTCGCCATCGCATCACGATGACGACGCCGGTCATGAACAACAGTGCGCGCATCATGTTTCTGGTTTCGGGTGAGAACAAAGCGGCAGCGGTGAAGCGCGTCCTCGAAGAGACTGACGATCCGAACCGCGTCCCCGCGCATCTGGTCGCGCCGAAAGATGGCGTCGTGATCTGGATGATGGACAAAGCCGCCGCGAGCCAACTCTCCAAGCGCTAGCCCCTCCCCGGACGCCAACTCGACATCGTCTGCGCGTCGGTGGAGAATCTCGTTCGATGATGCGCTTCGCAATCCGGCACTGGACCGGAATCCTGATTACCATCGTCCTTCTGTGGTGGGCGCTGATTTACTTGCCCGCGAGTCCATCGTTCGCGGTCTTTCAAATGAAGCGCGCCATTGATGCGCGCGACGGCGACGCTGCTGCGCGATACGTCGATTGGGAGAGCGTCGCCAAAAATGCCGGTTACGAAATGCTGAAGCAGAAGGCCAACGATCCGCTGAGCCAGATGCTGGGCCAGGGCGCCATCGATCTGTTCTCGAAACCACTCGCGCAAGCCGCGCGCGCATATGCCGTCAAGGACGTGAACGACGGCGCCGACGACGTGCAGATGCCACCGATCGCGGTGGTGGGCGCGATGATCATGATGCACCGCGACGACGGCACGGCCTACACTCATTTCGTCGACAAGAAGAAGCAGGAGTGGGAAGTGCGGATGGCGCGCAGCCCGGATGGGGTATGGCAGGTCACCGAGGTGAAAAACATCCAGCAGCTACTGGAAAAGCTGCAGCGCGATGCCGAGAAGCGCTACAACCAGCAGTCGCCACCGCCCCCTGCGGCGTCTCCATAGAATCCGCAATTGTTCGCGAAATCTTAAGCCGAAGCGACCGGACCCGCGTTTACTCGGCAGCTTTGAGCGAGTACACTTAGGCGTCGCGGCGGGCTTTTGCGGCCCGTCGCACTTTAGTATCTGCCTCACAAAAAATGCGCCGACAAAATATTCGTAATCTGGCTATCGTCGCTCACGTTGATCACGGCAAAACCACCCTGGTCGATGCGATGCTGCGTCAATCCGGCGTATTTCGCGCCAATGAGAACCTGGTAGATCGCGTGATGGATTCCAATGCGCTCGAACGCGAGCGCGGCATCACCATCATGGCGAAAAATACCTCGATCCTGTGGGGTACGACGCGCATTAACATCGTCGACACTCCGGGCCATTCTGACTTCGGCGGTGAGGTCGAGCGCACCCTCTCGATGGTGGACGGCATCCTGCTGTTAGTTGATGCCTGTGAAGGTCCGCTGCCGCAGACCCGCTTTGTGCTGAAGAAAGCGCTCGAAGCGGGGCTGGCCGCTATTTTATGTATCAACAAGATTGATCGTCCTGACGCGCGCACTGCCGATGTCCTTGATGAGGTTTACGACCTCTTCATCGATCTCGGCGCCGAAGAAGAGCAGCTCGATTTTCCGATCCTCTATACCAATGCTCGCATCGGAACTGCGGTTACGAAATTCGGCGAACATGGCGAAAATCTCCAGCCGCTGTTCGAGACGATTATCAGCCATCTGCCGGGTCCCGAGGTTGATCCCGAGGCGACCCTCCAGTTCCAGGCCAACAACCTCGACTATGATGATTACGTCGGGCGTCTCGCGATCGGCCGCGTCGTTGCCGGCTCGATGGAGGACGGCCGGCAGTACTCGCTATGCCATCTCGACGGCACCAGGAGCGTTTGCAAGGTCGCGCATCTCTATGCGTGGCAGGGTCTGAAGCGGATCGAAGTCGATCACGCCGAGGCCGGCGACATCGTGATGGTGGCGGGGCTCGAAGACATCGAGATCGGTGAGACGATCGCCGACCTCGAAAATCCGCGTCCGTTGGAAGGTATCAGGATCGATGAGCCCACCGTCGCGATGACGTTTTCCGTCAACAATTCTCCGTGGGCGGGACGTGAAGGCCAGTTCGTAACTTCGCGCAAGCTCGGCGAGCGCATCATTCACGAATCGCGACGCAATGTGAGCATCAAGGTCGAACCGGTCAGCGCCGATCAATGGCGGGTGATGGGACGCGGCGAGCTTCAGCTCGCGGTGATCGTCGAAACGATGCGGCGCGAGGGCTACGAGCTGCAAGTCTCGAAGCCGACGGTCGTCACCAAGCAGAAGGACGGCGGCATCCTCGAGCCGATGGAGTTTCTGGTCATCGACATTCCCGAGGAATGCATCGGCATCGTCACGCAGTTGCTGTCGGCGCGCAAAGGCAAAATGCGCACGATGGTGACGCATGCGAGCGGCCGCGTGCGCCTCGAATACGATGTTCCCTCGCGCGGGCTGATCGGATTTCGCGGGCGCTTTCTGCAGGAGACCCGCGGCGCCGGCGTGATGCATTCGATCTTCAACGGCTACATTCCGTGGGCCGGGAACATCCGCTCGCGGCAGAACGGCGCGATGATTTCCGATCGCGAGGGCAACGCGACCGGCTATGCGATTTTTCATTTGCAGGAGCGCGGCAAGTTCTTCATTTCGGCCGGCGATCCTGTGTATGAAGGCATGATCGTCGGCGAATATGCGCGCGAGACCAATCTGCCGGTGAATGTTTGCCGTGAAAAGAAGCTCACCAACATCCGTGCGGCCGGCCATGACGAAGCGATTCGGCTCACCACGCCTCTCATCCCCACGCTTGACACCGCGCTGGAATGGGTCGACGAAGAGGAGCTGGTCGAGGTCACGCCCAAGTCGGTACGAATCCGCAACCGAATCCTGAAAACGGCGCTCCGCGACAAGCATCGTGCTGGATGGTCCGATAGTGCTGCCGCTCCCAAGGTCGAAGCCTCCGACCGCGAATAACCGCGCGACGTTCCGCGCCTCCGACAATTTAGTTGAGCGTTGCCGACGATGAGGCTCATCGTTCGCATCGTTCTGATCGTCGCGGCCTTCGTCGCGGCGCTCTTTCTGTCGGCTGCGGTTCTGATCTATCTCAATCAGCACCGGATCGTCATCGCGGTGCTGGGCAGCGTCAAGCAGCAAACCGGCATCGATATCATTCCAGCGGCGGCCCATCTTTACCTCACCGATCATTTGATCGTCGAGTTGGACCGGCCGCGGGTGATGTCGGGCAATCACGAGCTTGTCGAGCTGAAGAAAATCCGTGCACTGGTAAACTTCCGTACGATTTCCACCCACGGCCTGCCACTGCGCGAACTTGACCTCGAAGGCCCCGAGCTCACTGTTCCTTTCGATGCAACCACCACCGGAAGTGGACAGATCCCGCGACCCGACCGCGAGATGCTCAAGGAGACCGTCGCGCGGCTCAGCGACCTTGCGCGCATCAGCCGCCGTCTCGAGATCCTCGATCTCGAATTGCGCGATAAAACGGGGCATTTGCTCCTGCACAACGCGGACCTGGTCGCTTACCATCGGCGCGCAACGCCGAATCTATGGACCATCGGTTTCAAGGCCGTTTGCGAGCTTCCTCGAATCCGGGGTGCGCACGCCGGCGGCAATTTAAAAGTTGGTGAAGGCGGCCGCTTGCCGGCTACCCAAGTGTTGGCCGGCACCCTCCGGTTCTCCCAGTTGCCGCTTGGGCGCCTCACGATCGGAAATGCCGAGGTGGATGGGCAATCGCACGGGAACTTCAAACTGTCAGTTGCCTACGATGCCACGATCGAAGGCATTGCGGCGCTGGGCGTCGACGATCTCACGGTTCGCAGCCCGGATCTAAGCTCGCCGGTCGAGCTTGGTAACTATGCGCTGGAAACCCGCTTCAGTACCTCGTCGGATCAGGTGTCGATATCGGAGGCAAGACTAACGCACCAGGGTAAATCCCTCGTCGCAGGGCAGGGCTATATTCAGAAACTCTACGAACCGAATCCACGTGTTGCAGTTGGAATCGCCGGGCTGACCATCGTTTGGAGGGACGTTGTTAATTCGATTCGGGCACTCCGACGTGTACCGCCTGAGCTGGAAATGCTGATTCGGCAGGTCAAGTCCGGACGTATCGAGGTGGCGAAAGCCTCGCTTGATGCTCCTCTCCTGGCTCTGGAAAATCTGTCGTTCGAATCGATTTTGTCGAAGCTCTCAGTCAACGCGACGATTCGGGAATTGAGCTTCGCGGCGCCGGCGGAAACCAGACTGCCGGACGTGAGTGCAGCGAGCGCACAGATCATCCTGGCGCGTCGGAACCTGACCTTGCTCCAAGGCAGCGCGAGAATCGGCAACTCCGAGCTCCGCGATATCCTGGCGAAAATCGATCTGAGCAAACGATTGGACGAAGTTCCATATCAGGTCGCGATGAAGGCCGACCTCGACCTCGGAGAATTGCGGCCCGCGGCCCTCAAGCTGCTGGAGCAATTCAATGTGCATGAGCGCGACCGGCTCGAAGCGCTCCAGGGCGCCGCCCGCGTCGACCTGGACGCGTCCGGGACGTTCCGAACCAATCTCCCCACGCGGCCCGAAAAATATCTGGTGAAGATCGAGCCGCGCAACGTGACGATTGGGTTTCGCGGCGCGCCCGGACCGCTCGGAATTGCTTCCGGCACCATCATCGCGCGGCCCGACGTCATCCGGCTCATGAAGCTGAGTGCGCGGGCAACCGGTGGGACCGCGGACTTCAACGGTGACTTGCAGATTGGAAAAGCCGGGATGCATACCAGCGGATTGCGCATTGAGATGCATCAAATGCCGATCGACCGATGGCTCGAAGGACTGGTCGATCCTGATGAGTTCAGCGCGACCGGAAATGTCGGCGGCGCGGTCGTCATCACCGGGGACTTTCAGAACGGATTTCTTGCCAACGGTAAGGTCACGCTGCAGACCGGAAGAATACAGTTCGCCTTTCTGCGTTCGCCGATTTTTGTGCATCCGGCGATCATGACGATTCGCGACCACACCGTGGTGGTCTCGATGCCCGCCGCGGAGCTGGAGAAGTCGCCGATCGATTTCAATATCAGCGTGCCTGATTTCCGTCACCCCTCGCTTCGCATCGATTCGAATGTTCAGCGGCTTGACGTCGAGGTGCTCAAGTTTGTGCGCTTGCCGTGGATGCCGCCGACGCCGACTCATCCACCGAAATTCCCAATTAGCGGGCATGTCGATGCGCGCGAAGCCGTGCTGGCCGCACTGGTGATGAAGAACGGGAAGACTGACTTCAAATATCGCAACGGCGATTGGAGCGTCGACAACCTCACCGCCTCGAGTTTGGACGGGCACTTGAGCCTCAACATCGTGGGGCGGCAAAAAGATGATTGGATCCGCATCTTCGGACGCGCGCAGAACCTGAACGCCGCGGCGTTGTTCCTGCTCAAGCGCGGGATGACCAGTTCGCCCATTTCAGGCCGTCTCGACGCGACCGCGGACTTGTGGGCCGATACCGATGGGGATTTCTTCGCGACCATGGGTGGGACCGCGATCATGAAGCTGCGCGACGGCACCATCGATCGCTTCACCTTGCTGTCGAGGCTCCTCGAGCTCATCGATCTGCGCAGTTGGCTAACGGCGAAGGTTCCCGATCCTCGGGTGTCGGGTCTTCAGTTCCGGAACGTGACCGCGGACTTCAAAGGCAGTAATGGAGTTTTCTATACCGACGATCTGCTGCTCGATGGGCCTGTCATTGATATCGTCGCCAGTGGCGACGTCAACCTGGATAAATCGACCCTCGACATGAAAGTTGGGATGATTCCGTTCAGTACGGTCAACTGGCTGCTCGGCAGCATTCCAGTGGTAGGAAAAAATGTCGCGGGCGGCACCAAGAGCATCATCTCCGCGTACTTCAATGTGCGCGGACCGATAACCGATCCACACGTGACGCCGGCGCCGATAAGCACCGTCGCCGAACTGCTCAAGAAAACTCTCGGTCTGCCGATCAATTTGATACGACCGGATACCATTAAGTAGCGATGGAAATTGTTCTATACACGCGGCGGGAGTGCGAACTTTGCCATGAGATGGAAGTCGTGATCAACGAGGTGCTTCCGCGTTTCCAGGGCGACTTGAAGCGGGTGGAAATTGACGGCGACGCAGGCCTCGAAGCGCAGTTCGGACTCGAGGTGCCGGTCCTTTTCGTCAACGGGCGCAAGGCGTTCAAGTACCGATGCACCGCGCGCGAGTTGCGCAAACGGCTGGAGCGCGAAAAGTGAAGAGCAACCCGACATCGACTCGCGCCACCGTGGTATTCGTGACAACCGGAAGCGCGGAGCAGGCGACGTTGATCGCGAATGCGCTGGTCGGGGAGCGGCTGGCGGCATGCGTGAATATCGTGGGTCCGGTGCAATCGATCTATCGCTGGAATGACCAAGTTCAAAGCGACACCGAACATCTGATGATCGTCAAAACGCGCGCGAAGCTGGTGCCGAAGCTCGAAGCGCGAGTGAAAGAACTCCACAGCTACGAGGTTCCCGAAGTTATCGCCATTCCGATCGTCGCGGGCGCGAAGGCTTATCTCAGCTGGCTTCTCGCATCGACAGTCGTACCGCCTCGCGAGGCCATCAGGTCGCGACGGCCAACCAGCAAAGCGCGCCGCGAGCAGTGATCAGGTTCGGGAGGTAGCTCCACTGGGCGGAACTTTTCGCCTAATATCTTGTCGGCATGTTTCGCGAAGCAATAGAAAAAATGGCGGCGTACAAGCCGGGCGAGCAACCCAAGCCCGGCGAGCGGCTGATCAAGCTCAACACCAATGAGAATCCCTATCCGCCGTCGCCGCGGGTGCGCCGCGCGATGGTGCGAGTCGCCGCCGCCAGCCTGCGCCTCTATCCGGCGCCGCGTGCCGATGACTTCATCAAGAGCGCCTCGAAGCTGTACGGCGTGCGCAAGGACATGATCCTCGCCGGCAACGGCTCCGATGAACTCCTCGCGATGATTTTCCGCGCGACCCTCGGCCCCCGCGATACCGTCGCGTATCCGGTACCGACGTACTCGCTGTACGACACCCTGGCCTCGATTCAGGAAGCGCGCGTGCTCCGGTTTCCGGTCGCGAACGACTTCTCGATTCCGCTCGATCAGCTCGCCGGGGCGCGGGCGGCCCTCACCATCGTGTGCAATCCCAATTCGCCGTCGGGAATCCTGACGCCAGCGGCGAAACTCGCGAAACTCGCGCGCGCGTTGCGCGATCATCTTTTGGTGATCGACGAGGCCTACGTTGATTTCGCCGAAGAGAATGCGATCGGACTGCTGCGGCGCTTTCCCAATGTGGTCATCCTGCGCACGCTCTCGAAGTCCTTTTCGCTCGCGGGGATGCGGCTGGGACTCTGCTTCGCGCGTCCTGCCGTGATCGAAGAGCTGATGAAGGTGAAGGATTCGTACAACCTGAGCCGCATCGCGCTCGCCGCCGGCGCCGAGGCCTTGAACGATGCGGTCTGGATGCGCCGCAATGTGGAGAAGGTGAAGCATACCCGCGAGGCGACTGTCGCGCGGCTGCGCAAAATAGGCTTCGAGGTGCCTGACTCCGCGGCGAATTTCGTCCTCGCGCGGATGCCCGGCCACGACCTGGAACCCCTCGCCCGAGCGATTCGCAAAAGCGGCATCCTGGTGCGATATTTTCCTACCCCGATGCTTCGCGATGCGCTGCGGATTTCGATTGGCACGCCTGCTGAAATGAACGCACTGTTCAAGGCGATCGCCGCGAGTCTGCCTACGCTGAATCTCAACGGGACCGGCGGTGCTGTTCGCAAACACGGATGAGTATCAAGAATCTTTTCGGCGGCTTCCGCCGCGCTCCCAAGGAGAAAAGCGAAGAGCCGGCGGCCTCCGATGCGCAACCGGAGACGCGATGGGTGATTGCGGGCCTCGGCAATCCCGGCGAGGAATACTCGCGCTCGCGGCACAACGCGGGTTTCCGCGTCGTCGAGCGAATCGCCAAATCCAAACACGCGCAATTCGATCGGAAGAAGTTCAAAGGTATGATCGCGGAGACCGAGCTCGCCGGAAACCGTGCGTTGTTGGTCAAGCCGCAGACCTACTACAACGGCAGCGGTGAATGTCTTGCGGCGGTGCTCGGCTACTACAAGGTTCCCACCTCGCGCCTGATCATCGTACACGATGAGCTCGACCTCGAAGCCGGCCGGCTACGCCTCAAGCAGGGCGGCAGCGATGCCGGCAATCGTGGGGTGCGCTCGGTGGCGCAGACTTTGGGCACCCCGGACTTTATTCGGGTGCGAGTCGGCGTAAGCCGTCCGCCGGGTGAGAGCGAGAGCAAAGACTATCTCCTCGAAAGCATGAGCGCGGAGGCGCGGGCGAATCTCGACAGCTCGATTCAGCGTGCGGCGGAAGCGGTGGAAGCAATCATTGCCGACGGCCTGGAGCGTGCGATGGGGCGCTTTAATCAGCGTCTCTGATCCGCATCGCGAACATCGAGTCTCGCGTACTTTCCTATACCCTCGGTATAACTAATCCTACGTACAGACAGTTATAAATAAATAACAAATAGTTGACAGACTTTCGCTGCTGGGCTAGATCACGACTATCCGGGCGCCGGGGCCGCGCCGGGTCTGCCTGAGTACAAAACCTTCGCTCGTCTACATTTGGCGATGGTTTTGAGAGGGAACTATGGCGGGAGTAACCGCGCCGCGATTTAATTCGCGCGAAGCTGCTTTGCGTTTTTACTTCAGGGCTACCGAACTGATGATGCCCAACGTAAAGCCGGGAATTTTCTCAGCACGGCGTCCACCCACGGTCCATTACGGGCCGAACCTCCTAAGCGACCTGTTCGCGCTCGATTCATGTTTTCATGGGATGAGCGACGTCCAGTTGTGGCTGCTGCACGAACTCTACGGTCCCGGCTGCTTCAACCCGAGGCCACGTCCGCTGGACGAGGTGTTCGAGGCGCTGCGCAGTAAATTCCCCAAACACGAGTGGACGCCGAGGCGGATCGCGCAGTTCCGAAGCGAGGCGCTCAAGATCTTCGAGGCGCACCTGATGCGCGAGCGCCTCCTGTAGCGGGGCGGAGCTGGAAATTTGTCGCGTGAAGGTACCTTCGCCGCGTGTGCGGTTTCGGGTACGCTGGATTTCCGCCTTCGGGCGAGAACTCGGTGACGGATTCCAAAGCGGTGGCAAATAGTAACGAACAGGATCGCGCGGCGGCGCTGACCCGCGGCGCGGTCGAAGTAATCTCGCAAGCGGAGCTGGCTGAGAAGCTGAAGCTCGGCCGTCCTTTGCGCATCAAACTCGGGATGGATCCGACGGCGCCCGACCTGCACCTCGGGCATACCATCACGCTCAAGAAGTTGCGCGACTTTCAGCGCGATGGTCATACGGTGATCTTCCTGGTCGGCGATTTCACCGCGATGATTGGCGATCCGACCGGCCGCTCCGAGACGCGCAAGCCGCTCTCGCGCGAGGCCATCGCCATCAATGCCGAAACCTATCGCGGGCAGGCATTCAAAATTCTCGATCCCGAGCGCACCGAGGTCCGCTTCAACAGCGAATGGATGGATGGCCTTGGGGTGCGGCGGCTGATTGAGCTGGCCGCGAACATCAGCGTGGCGAGGCTGCTGGAGCGTGACGATTTCGAAAAGCGCCTCGCCAACGAGGAGCCGCTGTTCCTGCATGAGTTGCTCTACCCGCTTATCCAGGGCTACGACTCGGTCGCGCTGGAGGCGGATATCGAAATCGGCGGCACCGATCAGAAGTTCAACATGCTGGTCGGCCGCGAGTTGCAGCGCGCCTTCAAACAGCCGCCGCAAGTTGTAATGACGATGCCGCTGATGGAAGGCCTCGATGGCGAGCGCAAGATGTCCAAGTCGCTCGGCAACTACGTCGGCATCACGGAGAAACCCGATGAGATGTTTGGCAAGTTGATGCGCGTGTCTGATCCGCTGATGGCGCGCTACTACCAGTTGCTGACCGAGGTCAGTCCCGAGGAACTCGCGGGCATCAAGTCGGGCAAGGTGCATCCGATGGAGGCCAAAAAGCGGCTCGCCTCGATGCTGGTCCAGGAATATCACGGCGCCGACGCCGCCCAGAAAGCGCAGAGCTACTTCGAGAGCAAGTTCCAGCGCAGAGAGGTTCCCACCAATGTTCCGGTCTATCGCATCGCCGAGGACATCTGGATCTGCGAGCTGATGAAACAACTCAACTTCGCGCCGTCGAACAGCGAGGCGCGCAGGCTGGTTAGCCAGGGCGCAGTGCGTGTCGATGGCCAGACGATCAAGGATGCGAACTTCCGATTCGTACCGGGCGAGCATAAGGTACTCGAAGTGGGCAAGCGCCGCGTCGCGCGCATCGAGCAGTAGTCGTTAATCAGCTTTCTTGCCGGACTCCGCCGCGACCGCATCGCGGAGCTTCTTCATCGTGCGATCGAGCGCCTTCAGATAGCGCTGCTTGGTCCATTCTTCCTTGGTCCGCATCTTCAGCCATCCGAGCTTGACCGCGTCGGGCTTGTTGCCCATCTCGCCGGTCGAGACCTCGATGATGGCGTGCTCCTCGGGCGAGAGTTGCGCCAGCACCTCGCGCTTCAGGTTCTGCAGAAAACCAGCTTTAAGATCGATATCGATTTTCATTCCGGGACCCCACACCCCTCACATCCGAGCCTAGATCAAGATCTATAACTGCTCAAGCTACTTGACAGCGTGGCTTGGTGGAAGTTACTTCGCCACACGCTAGGCGCTTAAGGAGATAGCGATGAACTTTTTCAAAGTCAAAACCGAGGGACACGTCCAGACCTGGACGATGTCCAATCCGCCGATGAACTACATGACCGCCGCGATGAGCCAGGAACTGACCAAACTGGTCGGGGATGCCGAGGCCGATGAGAACATTCGCGCGGTCATTTTGACCGGCGGCATCGAGGGCAAATTCATCACCCATTACAGCGTTGACGAGCTCGCCGAGGGCGCTGCGGACCCGGCCGAGTGCGCGCGCACTTTTCCCCTGTTGGAAGCCGGATTTCATCGCATGCTCGATCGCATCATGCTGATGCCGAAAGTTGTCATCGCGGCGATCAATGGTGACTGCATGGGTGGTGGATACGAGCTTGCGCTCGCGTGCGACTTCCGTCTCGCTGCCGATGGTGTGTATCAAATCGGATTGCCCGAGGCAGTGTTGGGAATTCTGCCCGGCGGCGGAGGCACGCAGCGCTTGCCGCGGCTCATCGGGAGGGGCAGGGCGCTCGAGGTGATGCTCTTCGGCAACGTCTATAATCCGCGTGAAGCCGAGCGGATCGGCATGGTAAATCGCGTGCTTGCGCCGGAAACGCTGATGTCGTTTGCGATGGGATGGGCGCGCACGTTGGCGAAACGGCCGCCGCGCTCGATTGCCGCGATCAAGCGCGCGGTTTACCTCGGCGCGGACCGTGACCTCGAGGCCGGCCTCTACATCGAGCGCACCGAAATGCGCGATGTGATGTGTACTGAGGACGCGCGCACCATCATGAATGCCTACAACGAGGCGGTGCGCAAAGATCCGATGGCGGCGCGCAGCGACTTCCTGAAAGGAATCGGTGTGCCCGAGGCCAAGGGAAGATAGGCCCCGGGCGTCACGATTGATACGCGCTATTCTTCCTCGACCGCCTGGCGGATCGAGTTGAGGATGAACAGGAACTGGCGCGGCGAGGTCACGCGCCCGAGCAGGCTGACCTGCTTGAGCACGCGCAGCTCGTTCGGCTTGATCTCATGGCGCGCGATGAGCGAGCGATCCTTGAGAAAGTTGCGCCATGCGTTCTCGGGACGCTTGGCCGCGAGTCCACCGTCGCGGGGCGTAATGAGATCCTTTGCCTCGGGATGGGCGAGCAGAAAGATGGTCTCGCTGTCGAGGCCCATCACCTCAGAGAGGCGGCGAAGCAGCGACAGTGAAGGCCGTCGTCGCCCATTTTCGAGGTAAGCGACGTGGCTGGCCTTGACGCCCAGTTTGGCCGCGAGTTCGCGCTGCGTGAGGCGCAGGAATTCGCGCCGGTCTTTCAGCACCGAGCCGAGAGTTTTCTTCTTCATCTTGTTTTAGTGTCCACCTTTACCCTTTTATGATCGCCGACTGGAGCATGACAGTCTGTCGAAGATGCCTTACGGAACGTTCCGCCGAATGACACAGGCGCCGTACCGATCGTTCAGGATGTTCTCGTTCTGCCGACTCTGTTCAGTCGAAACTACCTTTAGGTTAGCGTAAGCAGGCAACCAGTTGCAAACGATTTCCGACAAAATGATGCTTAATTATATCCCGCTATCATCTTCTGTTTATGGGACTTTAGTCCCATGACTCCGCGTCGGAAGACGCTCAAACGCGCGCGTCTTAACTCTGTGTATCCGACCGAACCATCCAGATGGTCGGCGACGCGGGATGCGCTAGGCGCGCTGGCAGGCTTAGCTCCGGTCGACCGGCGGAAGGCGTGGCACTTGGCATCCGCCGCCACCGACGCAATTCAAGCCCGCGCCGATGTAGGTGAAGGCGGCCTTGAAGGGATAAAACAAATAATCGAGGGGAGTCTGGATCGGGTCGAATGGTATCTTCGCCTGTTCCTGTTGCTGCTGGGCTTCGGCCAAAGTTGCGGGACTGGGTCCGACGTTGACAATATTTGCGACGCGCATATCTGGGCCGAAAATGGCCGCCTCACCCGCATCGAGCCAAGTATAGCGGAGCAGTGCGGGACCGTTGCTATTGGTGGAGGGGACGTTGTCCTTCAAATCCGGCTGACCCATCGCCGCGATGGCCTGATCGGTGGTCATCCCGGCCTTAAGGGTTCCACCGCCGCCGCCACTTTGCGCCGCGCATCCGACGATCAGCAATGCCAAGGCGCCCAACCACCAGCGCCGCAGAGTGATTCTCATATCAATGATTTCTCCGTTCGAATCGTTCGGTGCTAACACACGCCGTCGGGTGCGGCAACGCCTCTTCTGATCCCGTGTCCGTCATGGCGACGGCGCGGCGTGCCGCGCCCCCGGTTCAGCCGCGGTCCCTGGCGGTGCCGGAATCGGGTAGGCCGCCGAGGATCGGCGGAACGGATGCGTCAGGGTATAGATTCCGTTCAGCATCCTGACACCCCATCCGAGGCTGCCATTTCCGCCCAGGAAGTTTTTCGCATCGTAGTAGAGGCTCGGGTCGTTGACCGCGAGGCCGACGCTCCCGCGCCCATCGTCAATCTTGCGCAGGATGTCCTTCATGTCCGCCAGCGAGGTCTGCATGTTCGCGAGGAGCTGGTTGGCATACTGCTGATCGCTGAGCAACCGCTGCACCGCGCCATTACCTTTACTAAAGCGATCCATTAGGCGATTGACGTTAGCGGCCATGTCCTTCATCGACACCGCCATAGTCTCCATCTCATCGAGCAGCTTCTTGCCGTCGGTTTTGTCCGACAGCATCGCGCCCGCGAGGCCGCGGCCTCGATTCACCTTGTCGAGCATCGCATTCATCTGAACCGCGAGCTTGTTCATGTTGTCGAGGGTGGTGCGTAAGTTCGCCAGCGTCAGCGGCGGCTCGGTCCCCTTCGGTTCACCCTTGATCAGTTCGGTCAGGATGCCATGGCCCTTGTCGATCGATTCGAGGATCGAATTCAGCGATTGTGAAATCGCGATAACATTGTCGATCATGTCGCCGCTACCGGCTTTCTGGAGGATCGCCTGCAAGTCGACCGGGTCCTGCGCCGCGAGGATCGCATTGGGCGCGAGCGACGGAGACTCCGGGTTGCCGCCGCTGATTTCGATGTACTTGTCGCCGAGCAGTCCCATCGTGCTGATCTGAGCGACCGAATCGGAGCGCACCCGCATCAGCTCCGCATCGTTAATCCAGAGCTTGACGATGACGTAGTCGGCATGGGGATCGGCGGGAAAGCTGACCGACTTGACCGCGCCGATGGTCACGCCCGAAAGCGCGACGGGCGCGCCGGTCTGCAGACCATTGATGCGATGGAAGTGAGTCTCGATAGTCGAGGTGCGGCGCAGGATCCGCGTTCCGTGACCAATCGAGAAAATCCCGAAGCAGATGATCGCGAGGCCGCCCGCGATGAGCGCGCCGACGCGAACCGTTACAACGGTTGATCTAGCCACGAGCCTGTCGGTGCCTCGCCTTCATTTTATAGAGCCGCCTCGACGAATTCCCGCATCAGCTCGTCCTCGGTTTTGCGCACTTCCTCCGCGGTGCCGCTGAAGCGAATTCGTCCCTGGTCGAGCAACGCGAAACGGTCGCCGACCATGAACGCGCTCTTGAGATCATGCGTCACCACCACCGAGGTAAATCCGAGCCGGGTCTGCAGGTTGCGGATCAGGAGGTTTATCTTGCGCGTGACCAGGGGATCGAGTCCCGTGGTCGGCTCGTCGTAGAGTACCGCCTTGGGCTCCAGCGCCAGCGCGCGGGCGAGCGCGACGCGTTTCTGCATGCCGCCTGACAATTCCGCGGGATATAGTTTCGCGACCTCTTCCTTAAGCTCCACCATCTCGAGGACTTCGTGCACGCGCTTGCGAATCCGCGCTTCGTCGCGCTCACCGTGCTCACGAATCGGATAGCTGACGTTGCCGAACACGGTCAGCGAGTCGAAGAGCGCACCGAGCTGAAACACCATCGCAACCTCGCGCCGAATCGGAAAGAGTTGATCCTCCGAAAGCGCGTTGAGGCGCTTTCCGTCGACCCATACTTCGCCGGCATCGGGACGCTCGAGCCTATTGATGTGGCGCAGCAGCACGCTTTTGCCCTCGCCGCTTCCGCCCAGTACTACCACGGTTTCGCCTTCCATCACCTCGAGGTCGACGCCGCGCAGCACCCGTTTGTCGCCAAACCCTTTTTCCACCCCGCGCAGCGAGATGAAGGGTCGGCGCCGATGATTGTTCTGATCGCTCATCCGATTGCGAGAAACAGTTTGGTCAGAAAGAAATCGGAAATCAGCACGCTGATGGATGCGGCCACCACCGCCGAAGTGGTCGCGCGACCCACGCCGTCAGCGCCGCCACTCGCAGTCAGGCCCTTGAAGCATGCGATGATGCCGATCAGGTAGCCGAAAAAAATCGACTTGCCGAGTCCGCTGGTGAAGTCGCCCAGCTCGACGTGCTGGATTAACGAATTGTAGAAATAATCGCCGCTCACGCCCAGCTCGGTTATCGAGATGACCCATCCGCCGAGCAGGCCGATCGCGTCGGCGAGCGCCGCGAGAATCGGCATCATGATGATGGTGGCGAGCACCCGCGGCACCACCAGCTTCTTGATGGGGCTGGTGCCGAGCGCGCGCATCGCATCGATCTGCTCGGTCACCTTCATGGTGCCCAGCTCCGCGCTGAAGCCGGCGCCGACCCGCGCCGCGATCATCAGCGCGGCCAGGACCGGCCCCATCTCGCGCAGCAGCGAGAGGCCCATGATGCGGCTGACGTAAATTTTGGCGCCGAACTTCTCGAGGAACTGACCCATCTGCAACGCCAGCACCATCCCCGAGAAGATCGCGGTGAGATTGACGACATTGAGTGAGCGATAGCCGACATTGTCGAGCTGATCGATGAGTGCGCGCCACTCGAACGGCCGTCGCAACAGGTAACGAAAGAAATCGCGGGTGAGGATTCCGATTTGGCCCAGCTGGTCGAGAAAGAAGTATAGTCGCTCCCGCATCGGTGTTGCGCAAAGCCTAAGCCAGCAGGTAAGTCACGGCAATATGGCAACCGACCGCGACCCTCACGCACTATTCGTGTATGGCTCGCTGCTAGAAGAGACCAAGCGCCACGAGATCCTCGGCCATCGGGTCGAGGTCAAGGAGGCTCGTCTCGAGGGCTTCGAGCGGCGTCGCGCCCGGTACTTCTACGTCGCGCGCGCCGAGGGTGCGGTAACTGTCGGCATGGTCATGCTGGGGCTGACCGACGAGGACTGGCATCGCCTCGACGCGTATGAGGAAGTCCCGACCCTCTACACTCGTGAGGAGATTGAGCTCGCGACCAAGGATGGCGTGTTGAGCTGCTGGGTCTACCTGCCGACGCCAGAATGCATCAAATAGTAGAGCGAATAATTAGCGAAAATGTAGCATTGGCGCAGACTTTTTGGCTTCGTTTGGTAATTTTCAGATCTCGTTCGTTCTGTTTCTTCCCGCAGCGGCTCCGCGTCACCATCCAAGCTCTTTAAGTATTTCCCGAACCCCGGCGCGAAGGAAGCCGCCATCAGTCGCGAGGCGGGACCGAGACGTAGCGGTTGCCCTTCGCATAGAAGCGCCAGGGGAGCGCGGCCCATTCGCCGGCATAGTCAACATTGATGCGCGCGGAGCGGCCGATCCTGCCGCGAGGCATCTCAGAGTCATCTTCGAGGAATAGCTCTTCGCCGCAAAGATCGCGGCCGTAATCGGCGCCGGTGATCGCGAGAGCGCTGGTCAGTTTGCCCGGGCCATTGGTCAGCTCGCGCGAGGTCGCAGGTTTATTGCGACGCTGAGTCATCAACTCGATGCCGCGCACCGGTTCCAGCGCCCGAATCAGCACCGCATGCGGCTTGCCCTCCGATGCGACCACGATATTCATCGCCCAACTGATGCCGTAGAGCAGGTAGACGTAGGCGTGGCCGGGCGGCCCGAACATCGCGGTGGTGCGCTTGGTATGGAGTCCACGCCGGCTGTGCGCCGCAAGGTCGAGCGGGCCGCGATAGGCCTCGGCCTCGACGATGCGACCGGCCGCCTCGCCGTCGGGCGTGCGGTGCACGAGAATTTTCCCGATGCATCGCCGCGCCACAGTCAGCACCGGTTGCGCATAGAACTCGCGCGGCAGTTTGCGTGCGATCATGGCAGAAACCTAACCCCTTCCCCTGAAGTGGAAGGGGAACCCGACAAGAAATCCCAAACTCTTATACCGTTTCCGATCCCCCCTTCCACTTGTGCGCAAGCCGAGGAGCAACTTTCAGGCTTGACCTATATGAAACCAATCGGTTACAGATAATTCGCAACGGAGGCTGGAATGGAAAATCATCGAGTCGTGTCGCATCAGGAGTGGATCGAAGCGCGCAAGGATTTCCTCGCCAGGGAAAAAGAATTCACGCGGATGCGCGATCAGATAAGCCTTATGCGCCGCGAGATGCCGTGGGAGCGGGTCGACAAGAATTACGTCTTCGATGGTCCCGCGGGCAAAGTTACGCTCGCCGATCTGTTCGCCGGCAAGAGCCAGTTGCTCGTCTATCACTTCATGTTCGACCCCAGCTGGGAGGCCGGATGCAAAAGCTGCTCGTTCTGGGCGGACAACTACAATTCGATCATCGTGCACCTGAAGCATCGCGATGCGAACCTGGTGGCGATATCGCGCGCACCGCTGGCAAAGCTGCAAGCCTATCGCAAGCGCATGGGGTGGGGCTTCACCTGGGTTTCGTCATCAGGCAACGATTTCAACTACGACTATCACGTGTCGTACACGCCTGACGAAGTCGCCAAGGGTGAAGGCGATTACAACTATCGAATCACCCATACCAGGGGCGGTTCTGAAATGCCCGGCATCAGCGTGTTTCACAAGGACGCGGACGGGAACATTTTCCACACCTATTCGACCTACGAGCGCGGCCTCGACATGCTCAACGGCGCGTATCACATCCTCGATTTGCTGCCGAAAGGGCGCGACGAGAAAGGCCTGAAATTCACCCAGGAGTGGGTGCGCCGCCACGACGAGTACGAGCCGACCTGACGAGCAGGTTCTTCGCTGAAAGGGACGGCGCTTCTGTTTGCTGCCTCTGTCCGATAGGAAATGGGAGAGGTCGCGATTGCCCACGAATAATCACACACCGCATCGTGCCGCGAGGCCCAAGGTTGCGGTCGATGCCGTCCTTTTCGCGCGCAGCGACGGCGGCGTCCGCAGCTATCTCGTCCCCATCAAGGGCGGGCCGCTCAAAGGGCGGTGGGCGTTTCCAGGCGGCCTGGTGCGCGTCGGCGAACTCCTCGATGATGCCGCGCGCCGCCAACTGCAAGCCTTCACCGGACTGCGCGAGGCTTACCTCGAGCAGCTGTTCACCTTCGGCGATCCTTCGCGCGACCCCAACTCGCACGTCGTTTCGGTTGCATATATGGCGCTTATCCCCGATGCAGGCGCGGTCCGCTCTCCGACCGGCGACGAGCCTGCGGGAAAATGGTTTGAGGTTTCCGCGCTGCCTCCGCTCGCATACGATCATGGCTTGATGGCGGAGTACGCGCTGAAGCGGCTGAAGGCGAAACTCGAATACACCAACATCGCGCACAGCCTGCTGCCCGAGGAGTTTACCTTTGCCGAACTGGAGGAGCTTTACGCGGTGATCCTGAACCGTCCCATCGATCGGCGAAATTTCCGGCGCCGCATCATGGCGATGGCTATCTTAAAGAAAGGGCGCGGAACGCGGCGCGGAGCCCATCGCCCGGCGTCGCTTTACAGCTTCGCACAGCAGAGTTTGCAGACCATCGAAATGCTATAGTGAAAACCTATCTATGAGCGCATCAAAAAAAGGCAAACTCAATCCGTGGGTGGCCGTGATGGTCGTCCTGGTGGTGGCCGCAGCTACTTATGCCGGCCTCAACCTCTATCGGTCGCGCGTCGCCGAATCGGCCTCGACACCGCCGGCGGTGACCGCGAGCGACGCCGCACAACATCTGCGCATGACGCTGGATCCCAACCAGTTCGTCGGCGAGGTCAAGCAGGCATATCTCATCGCTGAGGCGGATCCGGCGTTGCTCGCGCAGCTACACTGCTGGTGCGGATGCGATCGCACCGACGGCCATAAGAACCTGCTCGATTGCTATCGCGACACGCACGGCGCGCATTGCGCAATTTGCACCGGCGAGGCAATCGAAGCCGAGAAACTCGCCTCCGAAGGGATGCCGGTCGAGAAAATCCGCGACGCGCTACGCGACCGCTTCGCCAACGGAGAATGATCGTTGGTCGGACTCATCTCCGGTTATATCGAGCATTTCACCTATGTGGGATTGTTCGTGATCCTGATGCTATGCGGTCTCGGCCTGCCGATGCCCGAGGACATCGCGCTGCTGGCGGGCGGATTCCTCGCGCATAAGGGCGTCACGCGCTACCCGATCACCCTGGTGGTGGCGCTGCTCGGGGTAATCACGGGCGACAACTCGCTGTACTTCATTGGGCGCGGCGTGGGCTCCAACGTGCTGGCGTTTTTCGGCCTCAAGAAATCGAAACATCCGACCGATGATTCCTCGAACAACCTTGATCGGCTGAATGTCTTTATGCAACGCCACGGGCATCTGGCGATTTTCTATGCGCGATTCTTCGCCGGCTTTCGCGCCCTCGTATATTTGTCGGCAGGCTCGCTCGGCGTGCCGCCCAGCCGCTTCTTTCTCTATGACCTCGCGGGCGCGGCGATTTCGGTGCCGATCGTCGTTACCCTTGGCTATGTCTTCGGCGAGCAGATCGAGAAGATCGTCCACTACCTCGGCGGCTTTCAGAAAATGTTGTGGATCGTGATCGCGCTGTGCGCGCTGGTCTACCTGGGCCGGCTGGCGGTGATACGCCTTTCCGCCAGCGGAGCCAAAACCTGAAGCATCCGTTCCACCTTCCCGCCGCTTTGCAGTGGGCGGGAAATTGCAATCAAATAAGCCTCGGGACGCACACTCGCAATGGCATATAGATTCCCAGCGCTGAATCTCAAGGCCAAGCTGATCTTCCTGATGGTCGGCCTGCTCGCGTTGACGCTCGGCGCGGAGGTTATTGTCAGCCTCGGCACCCAGGAGGCGATCGTCGAGAGCACGCAGGAAAAAGTCAGCGACCTGACCCGCGCGATTCAAATCAGTGTGCAGGAACTCACTTCGGTGCGCCCGACCGATCCCGACCGCTTGCGCAACTATGTCGCCGGACTGCGCAGCAACGGCCTCGAGGTTTCGATCGCCTCGACGCAAAACCTCATCATCAACAGCTCCAATCCGAAGATCGTCGGCGCGGCGATGGAGAAGACCTCGCTCACCAGCCCCCTCGACATTACCCGCAACCGCGGCGATGTCCCGCCGGTCAAGCTGCGCGGCTCGGAGCAGACGGTGTATCTCATTCCAATCCAGGTCGAGGACCATCTGCTCGGCTATGTTAGAGTGGTGGCGAATTTCGGCGACTTCGCGAAGCCCTTGGCGCAGAGCCGCTTGCATGAGTTGACGTTGGCTGTCGTCATCTTTGCGATCGGACTCATCATCGCGTATTTCCTCGCCGAGCGTTATGTCGAACCGATTCACGCGGTCGCCTCCGCCGCCCAGAACATCATGGCGCGCGGGCTGGAGCCGGTGCCCGAGGGCAAGCGCCGCGACGAGATCGGACTCTTGACTCACAGTTTCAACGAGATGGTCGAGCAGCTCCGGCATGCGCGCGAGCGCGAGGCCGAGCTCAACCGCCTCGAGCGTTTCACCGCGCTCGGTCAGCTCGCCGGCGGCCTCGCGCATGAGATAAAAAATCCGCTCAACTTCATCAGCCTCGCGCTCGATCAGATGCGCACCAAGTATGCGCGCCGGGTCGCACCCGACACCGATACTTACGTGCATCAGATCGCGCTGATGAAAGACGAGATCCGCCGTTTGTCCGAGCTGGTGCAGAGCTTCCTCAACTACGGCAAGCCGATCGAGATTCATCCGTCGCCGGCCGACATGCGAAAAATCGTCGACAGCGTGTTGCAGATTTCCGAATCGAAGATGCGCGCGCAGGGCGTCGAGCTGGTCGAGGAAGCCAACGGCGTGCCGACCACGCTGAACGTCGACGCGGAAAAAATCCGCATGTGCTTCGTCAACGTGATCGCCAATGCGATCCAGGCGATGCCCGACGGCGGTGAATTGCGCATCGGCTTTCATCAGGAAGGCGACCGCCTCGTGATAACCTTCAGAGACAACGGCGCCGGCATCGATCCCGAAGTGGCGCGGCGCGTATTCGAACCGTTCTTCACCACCAAGCGCGAGGGCATCGGGCTCGGCCTGTTTCTCTCGCGCTCGATCGTGGAACGCCACGGCGGCACCATCCGCATCGCGCCGCTGGAAGGCGAGCACGGCACCATCGTCACTTTCACCTTCCCGCTCGGCGCGGGCCCGCTGGGAACCATACAGAGATAACTACAAATGGGCAGATCATCCGTACTCGTCGTAGAAGACAACGATCTCGAACGTCAGATAACCGCCGACACGCTGCGCGAAGAAGGCTTCAACGTCGAGGAAGCGGCGACCGGCAAGCGCGCGCTCGAATGCCTCGGGTTGGGCGAGTTCGATGTGGTGCTCACGGATCTCATGATGCCGGGAATGTCGGGCGACGAACTCCTCGCGAAGGTGCGCCCTGTCTATCCGGGCACGCAGGTCGTGCTGCTGACCGCGCACGGCACCATCGAGAGTGCGGTCCAGGCGATGAAGAACGGCGCGTTCTACTACCTCACCAAGCCGACCGATCGCGAAACGTTGGTGATGACGATCTCGAAAGCCGCCGAAGTCGCGAATCTCAAGCAGGAAAATGCGCTGCTCAAAAGCAAGCTCGAAGGCGGGCTGACGGTCGAAGGAATCGTCGGCGTCGACACCGCGATCCAGGACATCATCCGCATCGTGCGGAAAATTTCGCCCTCGAACTCCACCGTGCTGATCCAGGGCGAGAGCGGGACCGGCAAGGAAGTGATCGCGCGCGGAATCCATCGCCTGTCGCCTCGCGCGGCGCGCCCGTTTGTCGCGATCAACTGCTCGGCAATTCCCGAAACGTTGATGGAGAACGAGCTTTTCGGGCATGAGAAGGGGGCGTTCACGGGCGCCAATGAGCGTAAGATCGGGCTGGTCGAGGCGGCGGATAAATCGACCTTGTTCCTCGATGAGATCGCGGACCTGCCGCCTCCGCTGCAGGCCAAAATGCTGCGGGTGCTGCAGGAACGCGAGGTGCGGCGCGTCGGCGGCAACGAATCATTTCACGTCGATGTGCGCCTCATTGCGGCGACCAACAAGAACCTCGCCGATGAAGTCGCGGAGGGAAATTTCCGCGAGGACCTCTACTATCGCGTCAACGTGGTGACGATTACGCTGCCGCCGTTGCGCGATCGGCGCGGCGATATCCCGCTGTTAGCGGCGCATGCGATGAAAAAGTTCGCGCATCTCGCCGACGGACACACCAAGGAAATCGATCGCGACACGATGGAAATCCTGCTCGACTATCCATGGCCGGGGAACGTGCGCCAGCTCGAATCAGCCGTCGAGCGCGCGATCCTGCTGTGCGACGGCGACAAGATCATGCCCAAGGATCTTCCTTCGGAGGTTCTCTCGCGGAAGATTCCGGTCAAGCCGGGCGAGCGGGGCGCGTCGCGCGGCGATCGGTTCGAGATTCCCAACGAGGGCATCAACTTCGAGACTTTCGAGCGCGATCTGATTCTTCAGGCGATGGAGAAATCCGACTGGGTGATAGCGAAAGCCTCCAAGATGTTAGGCATGAGCTATCGGACGTTGCAGTATCGCCTCGACAAATTCAACCTGAAGAAGCCGGAAGGCCCGGGGAGCAGCAAGGCCGCGCCGGGTGAGATGAAGCCGTAGGAGATCTAGCCCCTTCCCCTGCCTGAAGGGGAAGGGGAATCAGAAAAAACCGGTCTCATTTTGAACATGCGCTCTTGATCTTCTCCCCTTCCCTAAAGGGAAGGGGTCGGGGGTTAGGTCTATGCGCTCAACTCCAGCATTTTCTCCAATGCGCGCTTCGCGCCTTCGCGCACCTCATCGTCGAGGCTGATTTCGTAGCGCAGGTTCTCCAGCGAATCGAGGACGCCGTCGAGCGTGATCATCTTCATGAAGCGGCACAGCTTGCACGCCTTGTAGAAATGCTTCTCGGGAATCTCCATCAGCAGGCGATCGGACAGGCCACATTCAGTCACGATGAGAAACTTATCGGCCGGGCTCTCTTTTGCATACTTCATCATCGCGGAAGTCGAGAGCGTCGCGTCGGCCAGCGCGATTACGTCCTTGCGGCATTCCGGATGCGCAATCACCACGATGCCGGGAATCGAGCGCTTCACCCGCAGCACTTCCTCGGGCGTGATCTGATGATGCACGTAGCAGTTCCCGTCCCATGAGATGATGTTCTTGCGGGTGTTGCTCTGCACGTAACTGGCGAGGTTCTCATCGGGGACAAACAGGATGTTGTTCGAGTCGATCGCCTCGACGATTTTGGTCGCGTTCGCCGAGGTGCAGCATGCGTCGGACTCCGCCTTCACATCCGCCGTGCAGTTCACATACGAGACGACCTTGAGGTCGGGATAAATCTTGCGCAGCTCGGCCTTGCGCTCGGCCAGCGCCTCGGCGGTGATGCTCTCCGCGAGTGAGCATCCGGCCTTCAAATCGGGAATCAGCACCTTGCGCTCGGGATTGAAAACCTTGGCGGTCTCGGCCATGAAATGCACGCCGCAAAACACGATGACCTCGGCGTCTTTGACCTCGCGAGCCTTGCGCGCGAGCTCGAGCGAATCGCCGATAAAATCCGCGACCTCGAAAATTTCCGGCCGCTGATAATTGTGCGCGAGGATGACGGCGCGCCGCTCGCGCTTGAGCTTGAGGATGCGCGCGATGGTGTCGGCATAGCGCTCGCACGCGGGCAAATCGTAGGTATCTTCCTGATTGAGCGCGGCGAGTTTGGCATGCAGATTCGATGCGCTGATGGACGGCGTAAATGCGGTGTCGACAGAGGTACCCATAAAACACTTCTCTTACTTTGCGTTGATTTGACGCTTACTCTAGCACTTAGTGTATCGCCAACACAACCGCAAAATTGCTAGATGGATCAGAAGCGACCGCGGTTCCGGATCACGGGGAGAAATGGCCGCGCAACGCAAAGAAACAAATGAGCATCCGGTGAGGAAGCGCCCCTAGCAGGATGCTGAAAAACGAGGAGTTTTACACTCGGCGGTGTATAGTGGAG
>VFSW01001858.1_pt1 | contig 31955 bp, 37 predicted proteins | sample 5358111 | NCBI WGS metagenome assembly VFSW01 (sample SAMN11554181, study PRJNA540505) | mine drainage metagenome | isolation source: sediment from site ElyBrook_90M | place: USA: Ely Copper Mine, Vershire, VT | collected 2017 | reverse complement strand
GTGTGCAGCGATTTGAATTCACGCAGCAGCACCAGGGTCAGCAGCGAGGCCGGGGCGCTGCCCAGAATCAGCAGACGCACGGCTTTCCAGTCCACGTTGCCCTTGCGGCTGTGCACCCAGACCCCACTGGCCTTGGTGGCCGCGGCATAGAGCAGGTCCGTTCCCACGGCAGTGGCGGGGGCGATGCCGAAAACCATCACCAGGAGGGGCGTCATCAGCGAACCGCCGCCGACCCCTGTCACACCCACCAGAAATCCACCCACCAGCCCCGATACTGCATAGGCCCATTCCATAAAACATCCTTGGCGCCTTGAGCGCACCACTTGAGACGGACATGTTAACAACGGCCCTATAGATATATTAAGTAATATTGTGTTAGCTTTATGTAACCCGAAGTTCTATGGAGGCGGTCATGAAGCTTCAGCAATTGCGTTATCTGGTGGAAGTGGCCCAGTCCGGCCTGAATGTTTCGCAGGCTGCCGAGAACCTGCACACGTCCCAGCCTGGCGTGAGCAAACAGATTCGCCTGCTGGAAGACGAGCTGGGGGTGGATATTTTTGTACGCAACGGCAAGCGCGTGGTGAGTGTGACCGAACCGGGCCGACATATCCTTGCCATCGCCGAACGCGTCCTGCTGGAAGCCAAGAATCTCAAGGAGGCCGGCCGCGAGTTCAGCAGCCAGTTTACGGGGACCCTGACGATTGCCACCACGCATACCCAGGCGCGGTATGTATTGCCGAAAGTGATTGCCCGCTTTTCCGAGCAGTATCCACAGGTCAAGCTGACGCTGCATCAGGGCAACCCTACCAACGTGGCTGAAGAAGTGGTGTCGGGTCGTGCCGATCTGGCCATCGCCACCGAAGGGCTGGACCAGTTTGCCGATCTGCGGATCCTGCCCTGTTACCAGTGGAATCGCAGCCTCGTGGTGCCCCCGGGGCATCCGCTTCTGGAGCGTCCTGCGCTGACGCTGGAAGAGCTGGCGGCGTTTCCAATCATCACTTACGATTTTGCCTTCACCGGGCGCTCAAAAATCAACCAGGCCTTCGAGCGCCACGGATTGACCCCCAATGTGGTGCTGACGGCACTGGATTCGGACGTGATCAAAACCTATGTGGAACTGGGCATGGGTGTGGGAATCATTGCTTCGATGGCTTTCGATCCGGTGCGCGACCAGGGCCTGCGTGCCCTGGACGTCAGCCATCTGTTTGAAAACAGCACCACCCGCATTGGCATCAGGCGCGGCACTTTTCTGCGGCAGTACACCTTTGACTTCATCGCCATGTTTGCGCCCCATCTGGGCAAGGAAGCCGTGCAGCAGGTGCTGCAGGCCGAAGAATCCGAATCAGGCGCCGCTTTTTGAAAAATCCTTGAGACGGAATCCCAGCAGCCAGAGCGCGGCGAAGTAGGCGGCCGCAGCGGCAGCCAGCAGCGGCACCAGCGCGGCGGCATGCCCAAGGCTCGAGCCCGTCAGCCAGCGCGAAGGCTCACCCTGGAAATACACCAGCACCAGGGCCATCACGCCAAGCGCCACGGCCAGCCTGGCCAAAAAGTGCCACCAGCCGGGGCGGGGGCGGTAGAGCCCGCGGCGACGCAGTCCGTAGTAGAGCAGGGTGGCGTTAAGGCAGGCCCCCAGCCCGGTGGCCAGGGCTAATCCCGCATGCTGGAATAGGTTCATGAAGAGCAGGTTCATGAGCTGGGTCACCCCCAGCACCAGAATGGCAATCTTGACCGGTGTCTTGATGTCCTGGCGCGCATAAAAGCCGGGCGCCAGGATTTTTACTGCAATGAGCCCCGTCAGCCCGAGGCTGTAGGCCATGAGCGCGTTGCGCACCATCAGCACGTCGTGCGCCTGGAAGGCCCCGCGAAGGAACAGGGTGGATACCAGGGGGGTGCCGGCTACGGCCATCGCCACGGCCGCAGGCAGGGTCAGCACCAGGGTCAGCCGCAGCCCCCAGTCCAGCAGGTCGGAATAGCGGGTCTCGTCTCCGGCAGCATGGTGGCTGACGAGACTGGGCAGCAGGATGGTGCCCAGCGCAGCACCCAGAAGCCCGGTGGGAAACTCCATCAACCGGTCGGCGTAAAACAGCCAGGACACGCTGCCGCTGGGCAGATAGGAGGCAAAGATGGTGCTGATCAGCAGGCTGATCTGGCCTACGGAAACGCCGATGACGGCGGGCCCCATCAGCTTCAGGACGCGCAGCAACCCCGGTTCGTGCAGGTTCCAGCGAAAGCGGGGCATCATGCGGATGCGGTGCAGGAACGGCCACTGAAATGCCAGCTGTAAAACCCCACCCACCAGGGCGCCCCAGGCCAGTGCCATGACGGGCTGCTCAAACCACGGTGCGGCCACGAGGGTGAAGAAGATGAACGACAGGTTCAGCAGTACGGGTGTGAAGGCCGGCACCCAGAAGCGGTTCCAGGTGTTGAGAATGCCCGCTGCCAGGGAGACCAGGGCGATAAAAAAAATGTAGGGGAAGGTAATGCGCAGCAGTTGCGTGGTGATGGCAAACTTCTCGGGGTTTGCAGCAAAGCCTGGCGCCGACAGGGCCACCACTTGTGGGGCAAACACAACCCCCAGCATGCTGGTGATGAGCACGGCAACCGTCAGAGCGCTGGCGACGTGATCAATTAACCGGCGGGCAGCATCTTCGCCCTGACGCGTCTTGGCGGAAGCCAGGATGGGGACGAAGGCCTGGGAAAAGGCGCCCTCGGCAAACAGTCGGCGCAACAGGTTGGGGATGCGAAAAGCGACAAAGAAGGCGTCTGTCAGGCCGCCTGCGCCAAAAACATGGGCTACTGACGCATCGCGGATAAATCCGAGGATCCGTGAGAGCAGCGTCATGCTGCTGGTATGGGCCAGGGCTTTGAGAAGGTTCATGGGGCAGCGGCAAGGGTAACACAGATTGATTTTTCCCAGAAAATCACCTAGAATCTCCGGTTTTCCACCAAAACATTACGTGGAGCGGGTCTACGACAGGCCGCTCCCGGTTACAGGAGCCTTTACATGGCAAATTCCGCACAGGCTGAAAAACGGGCCCGGCAAGCCGAAGCGCAACGCGCTCACAACATGTCCTTGCGTTCCACCCTGCGCACCGCAATCAAGAAGGTGCGCAAGGCCGTGGCTGCGGGAGACAAGGGCGCTGCCCAGACGGTGTTTCAGGCCGCAACCAGCACCATCGATCGCATCGCCGACAAGAAGATCATTCACAAGAACATGGCTGCTCGCACCAAGAGCCGCCTGTCCGCAGCCGTCAAGGGCATGGCCGCCTAGTCTGCGACGACACGACGAAGTACGGCAGGATTCAGGGCGGCGGCGATAGCAATATCGCCGCCGATTTCATTTGGAAAACGCGTCCATCGCGCAGCAGGAATTGCTTCATGAGCCACTTGATGAACACTTATGCAAGGTTGCCCATCGCATTTACGCGAGGTGAAGGGGTTTGGCTGTGGGATGAAGCGGGACGCCGCTATCTGGATGCGCTGGCGGGCATCGCCGTCAACGGACTGGGGCACGCGCATCCCAGGCTGGTGCGGGCCATCGCCGATCAGGCGGGCCAGTTGATCCACACCTCCAACATCTACCGCGTGTTGCGCCAGGAACAGCTGGCGGACCGCCTTTGTGCCCTGTCGGGAATGGCGCAGGCCTTCTTCTGCAGTTCGGGCGCAGAAGCCAATGAAGCGGCCATCAAGCTGGCCCGCCTGTATGGGCATCAGCGCGGCGTGGAAATCCCCACCATCATCGTCATGGAAAAGGCCTGGCACGGCCGCACCATCGCCACCCTGTCTGCTACGGGAAGCCGCAAGGCCCAGGCCGGGTTCGAACCCCTGGTGGCGGGGTTTGTGCGCGTGCCTTACAACGATCTCGACGCCGTGCGCGCCGTGGCTGAACATCATCGCAACATCGTGGCCGTGTTGCTGGAGCCCATTCAGGGGGAAGGTGGCATCAACGTGGCGGACGTGGCCTACCAGCAGGGGCTCCATGCCCTATGCCGTGAGCGGGGCTGGCTGTACATGCTCGACGAGGTGCAATCCGGCATCGGCAGAACGGGAAGCTGGTTTGCCTTCGAACACGCCGGCGTCAAGCCGGATGTCATGGCGCTGGCCAAGGGTCTGGGTTCGGGCGTACCCATTGGCGCCTGCCTGGCAGACGGTGCTGCGGCAGACGTGTTCAAGCCGGGCAACCACGGCACCACCTTTGGCGGTGGTCCGCTGGTGTGTGCGGCGGCACTGGCAACACTCGACATCATGGTGGATGAGGCACTGCTGGCCAATGCCGCGCGCCAGGGCGCCCGCCTCAAGAGCGCCCTTGAAGCCGGACTGAGGGGCGTTGCAGGGGTCGTGGAGATTCGTGGGCAGGGGCTCATGCTGGGTATCGAGCTGGACCGGCCCTGTGGCGAAATCGTGAAGCAGGCGCTGGACCAGGCCCTGCTGGTCAACGTCACTTCCGACAAGGTGGTGCGCCTCTTGCCGCCGCTGATCCTGGAAGATGCGCATACCGATGAGATCGTTGCGATCCTGGTGCCCATCATCAAACGTTTTCTGGGTGCCTGATCGTGAAACATTTCCTGCAGTTCAAGGATTTCACGCGCGAGGAATTCGAATACCTGTTCGAACGGACCCGGCTGATCAAGGCCATGTTCAAGGCCTATACCATCTACCATCCGCTCAAGGATCGCATGCTGGCCATGGTGTTTGAAAAGCAGAGCACGCGCACGCGGGTGTCGTTTGAGGCGGGCATTCACCAGCTGGGCGGGTCGTCGATCAACCTCACTACAGGTGAGACCCAGCTGGGTCGGGGCGAGCCCATCGAGGACGTGGCGCGGGTCATTTCGCGCATGGTGGACCTCGTCATGATCCGCACCTTCGACCAGTCCATCATCGAACGTTTCGCCGCCTATTCCCGGGTTCCGGTCATCAACGGACTGACCAACCAGTACCATCCCTGCCAGATCCTGGCCGATGTGTTCACCTACATCGAGCACCGCGGCGCCATCACCGGCAAGACAGTGGCCTGGATTGGCGACGGCAACAACATGTGCAGCACCTGGCTGCAGGCTGCCGCCATTTTCGATTTTCGCCTGCATGTGGCGGCTCCCGAAGGTTACGCCGTCAACACGGCCTTGATCGCCCCCCATGAGCTGCCCCACCTCACCACTTTTGCCGACCCCATGGAAGCCGCGCGCAATGCCGACCTCGTGACCACCGACGTCTGGACCAGCATGGGCTTTGAGTCGGAAACCGATGAGCGCAAGCGGGATTTTGTCGATTTTCAGGTGGATGCCGAAATGATGGCCGTTGCAGGCAAGGATGCGCTGTTCATGCATTGCCTGCCGGCCCACCGCGGTGAGGAAGTCTCGGCCGAAGTGCTGGAAGGGCCGCAAAGCGTGGTTTGGGATGAGGCCGAAAACCGGCTGCACGCCCAGAAAGCCCTGATGGAATATCTGATACTGGGCCGGGTGGCCCAACACTGAGGAAGAAGCGATTCATGAGCGATATCAAGAAAGTGGTGCTGGCCTATTCCGGGGGACTGGATACCTCGGTCATTCTCAAGTGGCTGCAGGACACTTATCAATGTGAGGTCGTGACCTTTACGGCGGACATCGGGCAGGGCGAAGAACTGGAACCCGCGCGAATCAAGGCTGAGAAGTTTGGCATCAAGCAAATCTACATTGACGATCTGCGCGAAGAATTCGTGCGCGATTTCGTGTTTCCCATGTTTCGTGCCAACGCGGTCTATGAGGGCGAATACCTGCTGGGCACCAGCATTGCCCGCCCCCTGATTGCCAAGCGCCAGATCGAGATTGCGCGCGAAACCGGCGCCGACGCGGTGTCGCACGGCGCCACCGGCAAGGGCAACGATCAGGTGCGCTTCGAACTGGGCTACTACGCGCTCGAACCCGGCATCAAGGTGATTGCCCCCTGGCGCGAATGGGACCTCACCTCGCGTGAAAAACTGCTGGCCTATGCCGAGGCGCATGGCATTCCGGTGGAGATGAAGCATAAGACCGGCGGCAGTCCCTACAGCATGGACGCCAACCTGCTGCACATTTCCTATGAAGGCAAGGTGCTGGAGGATCCCGCGCGCGAGCCCGAGGAAGACATGTGGCGTTGGTCGGTGTCTCCCGAGGCCGCTCCAGACCAGGCGGAGTATCTTGATCTGGAATTCGCCCGCGGAGACGTGGTGGCGCTCAATGGCAAGCCCATGACGCCGGCCACCGTGCTGACAGAGCTCAACCGCCTGGGTGGCAAGCATGGCATTGGACGCCTCGACCTGGTGGAAAACCGCTATGTCGGCATGAAATCCCGTGGTTGTTACGAAACCCCCGGGGGCACCATTCTGCTCAAGGCGCACCGCGCCATCGAGTCCATCACGCTGGACCGCGAAGTAGCGCATCTCAAGGATGACCTGATGCCGCGTTACGCATCCCTCATTTACACCGGCTACTGGTGGAGTCCTGAACGCCGCGCCCTGCAAACGCTGATCGATGACACCCAGGTGCACGTCAACGGCTGGGTGCGCGTCAAACTCTACAAGGGCAACGTCATGGTGGTGGGACGCGATTCCAGGACGGATTCGCTGTTCGATGCCAACATCTCCACCTTCGAAGATGATGGCGGCGCCTACCAGCAGTCGGATGCCGCTGGATTCATCCGCCTCAATGCCCTGCGCATGCGCATTGCGGCCCGTCTGCGTCGCAACTGATCGGAGATCTTCATCATGCCGTCTTTCGATATCGTCTCGGAAGTGGACAAGCAGGAAGTACGCAATGCCGTCGAGCAGGTCAACCGCGAAGTCAGTACGCGCTTTGATTTCAAGGGTTCAGACGCCCGCGTGGAACAAAGCGAATACGACCTCACGGTTTATGCCGACGACCCCTTCAAGCTTGACCAGGTGAAGGAGGTGCTCAACCTCAAGCTGGTGAAGCGGGGCATCGACATTCGCGCCCTCGACTTCAAGACGGTGGAAACCATCGGTGGCGGTAAGGTCAAGCAGGCGGTGACCGTCAAGGTGGGTGTTGAAACCGAGATGGCCAAGAAAATCGTCAAGTTGCTGAAGGACAGCAAGCTCAAGGTGCAGGGCAGCATCCAGGGCACGGCCGTACGCGTGAGCGGGGCCAAGCGCGACAATCTTCAGGAAGCCATCGCCCTCATCAAGTCCAGCGAACTGGGGCTGCCCCTGCAGTTCAACAACTTTCGCGACTGACTATTCGCCCTGTGTCAGTTGCAGGGCCCGCTCATAAAGCATTTTCCGTCCGGTACCCGTGACCCGCATGGCAATCCGGACGGCATCTCCCAACGAGAGTTTCTCCAGCAGGGCCAGCAGTAACGCATCGTGCCGGGCCGGGTCCTGGTCGACGGGTTGCTGCGCGCCTTCCACGGCCAGGACGAATTCTCCCCGTTGATGGTTGGGGTCCGCATCAATCCAGTTCAGTGCACCGGCCAGCGTGGTGCGGTGGACCGTCTCGAAGAGCTTGGTCAGTTCACGGCCGATCACGATGCGTCGTTCCCCTCCCAGCACTTCGGCCAGCGCGGCGAGGCACTCCCGGATGCGGTGCGGGGCCTCGTAGAACACCAGGGTGGCCTGCAGGCCCGCAAGTGTTGCCAGTTCCCGCGTCCGGGCCCCCGCCTTGACGGGCAGGAAGCCATAAAAGAAAAAATGCCTGGTGCTGAATCCTGAAACGGACAGGAGCGCGGTCACGGCACTGGGTCCGGGAATGGGTACGACGCGAATGCCTCCTGCCAGGGCCGCTTCCACCAGCAAGGCACCCGGATCACTGATGGCCGGTGTGCCCGCATCGCTGATGAGCGCAACAGATAAACCGGATTGCAGTTTTTGCATCAGTGTCGCACTGACGCTGCGTTCATTATGTTCATGCAGCGCAGTCAGGGGCGTGCGAATGCCGTAATGCTGCATCAACAGGCCGGAATTCCGGGTGTCCTCGGCGGCAATCAGTGCCACCGTGCGCAGGGTTTCCAGGGCGCGCGCCGAGATGTCCTCGCGGTGGCCAATGGGCGTGGCCACGATGAACAGGCTACCGGGCGGCTGTGACATGGATGAAAACCTCATGAAGGAAGAACGCATTCTCAACCGTGCGACCGACGGATGCAAGGCGGTGAATCGGGGGCACCAGGCAGAGCAGCGGGCTGTGACGTTTTTGCAGCAGTCAGGCCTGGAAATCCTGCAGCGCAATTTCTGTTGCCGTCGCGGCGAGGTGGATGTGATCGCCCGCGATGGGGATAGCGTGGTTTTTGTGGAAGTGCGCTGGCGCTCGGACAGCCGGCGCGGAGGCGCGGGCGAAAGCATCGATCACCACAAGCAGCGACGCCTTGTCGCTGCCGCCAGGTTTTACCTCATGCGCTATCGGGACGGGCCTCCTCCCTGCAGGTTTGATGCCATCCTGCTGGAGGGCAGGGGCATGGCATTGCGGTGGTTGAAGGACATTCTCTGGCTGTAATGTGATTTACCCACAGCTCGCGGCATTATCATACAATACCGGCCATGGACCTCATTACACGCATTACCGGGCACTTCAACGACAGTGCCAATCTCAAGCTTGCTGTTGCTCACGAACTGGCTGCGCCGATTGCGATGGCTGCCGAAAGAATGGTGCAATGCCTGCTTTCCGAAGGAAAGATCCTGGCGTGCGGCAACGGCGGTTCGGCTGCGGATGCACAGCACTTTTCCGCCGAACTGCTCAATCGTTTCGAGATGGAGCGCCCTCCGTTGGCCGCCATTGCGCTGACCACGGATTCATCCACCCTCACCTCGATTGCCAACGATTATCACTACAACGACGTGTTTTCCAAGCAGGTCCGGGCCCTGGGCCAAAGCCGGGATGTGCTGCTGGCCATTTCCACCAGCGGTAACTCTCCCAATGTCATCGAGGCCATCAAGGTGGCCCACGAGCGCGAAATGGCCGTCGTGGCCCTTACCGGCAAGGGTGGCGGACAAATGGCGGAACTTCTGGACGGCAATGACGTGCATATCAGCGTCAATACCAAGAGCACGGCGCGCATCCAGGAGGTGCATATTCTGGTGTTGCACTGCCTGTGCGATGCCATCGACTGTGTGTTATTGGGAGTGGAGTGAGCATGAAGCAGTCCTGGCTGGCTTTGGTTTTGATTGCGGTAACCCTGCCTGCCTTGCAGGGCTGCTTTCCGCTGGTGGCCACCGGCATGGTGGGAACGGGGCTTGTGGTGGCCGACCGCCGCACTTCGGGTGCGCAGCTGGAAGACCAGGGCATCGAGTTTCGTGCAGGTCACGCCATCAGCGAAAAGTACGGTGACAAGGTCCACGTCAACGTCACCAGCTTCAATCGCAACCTGCTGCTGACGGGTGAAGTGCCGGATCAGGATTCCCGCAAGGGTGTTGAGGCCCTGGCACGCGCCACCACCAACGTGCGCGCGGTCATCAATGAAATCACCGTCGCCGGGGGCAGCTCCTTCTCTGAACGCGCCAACGACACCTACCTCAGTACCAAGGTGCGCGCCCGCATGGCGGCCGATGCCAACGGGCAGTTTTCGCCCGTGCACGTCAGCGTCACCACCGAAGATGGCGTCGTCTACCTGATGGGTCTCGTGACGCGATCCGAAGGCGATGCCGCCAGCGCCATCGCCAGCACCACATCGGGCGTACGCCGGGTGGTCAAGGTGTTTGAATACATCAACACGCCGCCCGAAGATGAAAAGACGGCAGCGCACGCTTCCGAAACCCCTTCAGCAACCACCAAGCCTGTGGACATTCAGCCTCCCGCTCCCCAGCAGGAAGAGACGCTGCCTCCGGCACAGCCCGTGACGATGTAAGGGCGGGCGGTCTCGTGACCCAGTATCCGGCACCCGGTTTCGAAGACAAGATCGCATCGCCTGGGGCGTGGCTGGAGCGGGTGCACCTGTTGCCCCGTCCCCTGGTGTTCACCAATGGGGTGTTCGACATCCTTCATCGCGGGCATGTCACCTACCTCGCGCAGGCACGCGCCCAGGGGGCATCGCTGGTGGTGGCCCTCAATTCGGATGCTTCCGTGCGTCGCCTGGGAAAGGGGGAGGATCGCCCCATCAACCTCCTGGCCGATCGCATGGCCATCATTGCTGCCCTGGAGAGTGTGGACGGTGTCACCTGGTTTGACGAGGACACCCCCCTGCAACGGATTCTGGAATGTCGCCCCGACGTGCTGGTCAAGGGCGGCGATTGGGCCATCGACCAGATCGTGGGTGCGGCAGAGGTGCAAGCGCGCGGCGGCCGGGTGTTGTCCATTCCCTTTGAACACGAGCGTTCCACGACGGCCCTTCTGAAACGCATCCGTCTCTAGCCCGGCATCAGGCAGGCCAGTCCCTCCAGTACCAGGTATTCCACGGCAATCACCGGCAGTTCGAGATGTGTGCGCAGCAGCGGACCATGTCCGCCGCTCATGACGCAGATGACGGGCCGGGTCTGGCCGGCCTGCAGTGCCCGAGCCATACGATCTATGGCCCCTGTCGTGGCCAGAATCCTTCCTGTGGCAATGGCATCCACGGTTGTCCTGGGAAATGCCGTGAAGTGGCCTTCTGACTCTGCCGAGAGGCCAGCCGTGCCGGTACGCAGCGCCTGTGTCATCAACGACAGCCCGGGCAGGATGACGCCTCCCAGAAACTCCCCCGTTGCAGACAGGGCATCCACCGTCGTCGCCGTGCCCGCGCACACCACCACGGCAGGTTGATCGGTCAGGGCGTGGGCGCCGATCAGGGCCGCCCAGCGATCGGCCCCCAGCTGTTGCGGGATGTCATAACGATTGACCACGCCCCCTGCCTCCTGTGCTGCGTGGATCCATTGCAAGGGCACACCGGCGTCCGCACAGCACGCTTCGATGCCCGAGGCCACTTCGGGGCCGGCTACCCGTGTGGCCAGCACCCGCGTCAGCGATGGATGGTCGCGCAACAATGACGCCAGCGCGGGCCAGGAGGTTGTGGGCAGGCTGCCGGTGCCATGCCATTGGCCATGGTTGCGCAGACCCCATTTGATGCGGCTGTTTCCGATGTCGAGTGCCAGTTGCATCAGCTCAGCCGCAATGAAATATCCCCGGCGTGAAAGCGGGTGATGGTGCCGTTTTGCCGCAGCAACAGGGCGCCTTCTTTCGACAGGCCGGCGCACTCCCCGATTTCGATGCGCCGGTTGGGCAGCGTGAGGCGAATCATCCTTTCCCGGTGCGCACAGCGCGCCATCCATGCCGCTTCGAAGGGCTCGAAGCCGCTTTCCGCAAATTGTTGCAGATGCCCGATCAGGACCTCCAGAACGGAAGCCAGTACGACATCGCGCGCGGGGGCCTCGCCCCTGTCATCGCGCAGATCGGTGGCCGGGCTGGCCAGCTGGTCGGACAGGGCCTCTTCCAGCACCACATTGAGGCCAATGCCGATGACGGCTCCGACGGCGCCATCCAGGGCGTCAGAAATTTCCACCAGGACACCGGCAATTTTGCGGCCGTGGCGCAACAGGTCGTTGGGCCATTTCAGGGCCAATCCGTCCACGGAAAGGCGCTCCAGCGCCTGGGCTACGGCAAGTGAAACCACCAGCGGCAGGCCTGCCAGTGATGCGGCGCCGCCCTGAAACCGCCACAGCAGGGAAAACGTCAGTGATCCCTCGCCATCGGACAGCCAGGTGCGCCCCTGCCGTCCCCGGCCGGCAAGCTGATGCTGGGCCACCAGGCAATAACCATGGGGCGCTCCCTGGTCCGCCAGCATCAAGAGGTGCTGGTTGGTGGAATCGATGCGCTCCACCATCACCAGCTTGAGGCAGTGTCCTGCGGGCCCCAGAAGCTGCAGGATGCGATCGGGCTGCAAGGCCGGCATGTTAAAACTCCAGCCGGTGTTCGGCGTGGCAGGCTGCCATTTCGCGTCGGTAAGCGATCTGCGCCATGATGGCATCCAGCAACAGGGCTACCCGGGCGGAAAGCTTGCTGTCCGCGCGATAATCCGCAGGGGCGATGAAATCCACGCGCCTGGCCGACAGCAGCTTGACGCAGGTGTCCCGGTCTTCCCTGTTGCGGGTGGGATAGACGGCAATGGTGTGGCCCCCGCTCTTTTTGGTGAGCGCCATGCTGGGCACGTCGGTCATGCCATCACCGATGTAGATGATGTTCTGGAAAGGAATGGGCCGCTGATTTTCAGGCATGTGCTCGTTGATGGATTCTTCCAGGGTTTCCTTGCCCTTGTTGACGCGAAACAGGTACTGGGTTTTGGTGGTGTCCGTGATGAGCAGTTTGGGGAAAGTGGCAATACCCTGGAAGTTGAAGTGGTACTCTGACGCATAGATCTGCTGGAAATGGCGCCTGATGGAAATGCCTTCCAGGATCTCCTTCATGCCCGCCGAGACAATATAGTGCTGGATGTTGATCTGGCCGCCTCCCCGTTTTTTCACATGGGCATTGATGCGGTTGAACCACCCTTCAACGCCAGGAAAATAGGGAATGTCCTTGCCCATGGCCTGAAAATCACGACGGCCAATGTTGATTTTTCGGGCATGGGCCTCTTCCAGCAGCAGCCGCATGTAGACCAGCATCTTTTCCGAAACGGTTTCAGCGGACTCCTTTTCCACCTGCTTCCAGAAATTGCGGGGCTTGATGCCCAGTTTGGGGAGCACCGTGTACTCCTGCATGGGTTGCGGCGAGAGGGTCCCGTCAAAATCGTAGACCATCGCGATGGTGTTCTGGAAAAAAGTTGCTTTAGGCATGGATACCGCTCCACCGGTCTTTGGGATATTCTAACGGATTGGCGTCCCGGGCGGCTTGATGTAGAGTGTCCGTCTGTTGATGCCAGTCCACTTTCGGTTGTCCCATGTCTACTCCAAATTCAGCACCCAGCACGAATTTCATTCGAAATATCGTTTCCGAAGACCTTGCCAGCGGCAAAACGCAGGGGCGCATTGCCACCCGCTTTCCGCCCGAGCCCAATGGCTACCTGCACATTGGTCATGCCAAATCCATTTGCCTCAATTTTGGCATAGCCCGCGATTTTGGCGGGGTGTGTCATATGCGCTTTGACGACACCAACCCCACCAAGGAAGACACCGAGTACGTAGACTCCATTCTGGACACGGTGCGCTGGCTGGGGTTTGACTGGGGCCCCCACCTCTATTACGCCTCCGATTATTTTGATCGCTGTTATGCCTACGCCGAACAGTTGATCGCGGCGGGCAAGGCTTATGTGGACAGCCTGAGCGCCGAAGAAATTCGCAGCCACCGGGGCAACCTCACCGAACCGGGAAAGAACAGCCCGTGGCGCGAGCGATCGGCGGCAGAAAACCTGGACCTGTTCCGCCGCATGCGGGCTGGAGAATTCGCCGATGGGCAGCATGTGCTGCGCCTGAAAATCGACATGGCCTCGCCCAACCTCAACCTGCGCGATCCTGCCATCTATCGCATCCGCCATTTTCCCCATTGGCGCACGGGTAACCGCTGGTGCATCTACCCCATGTACGATTATGCCCATGCGTTGTCAGATGCTGAAGAGCACATTACCCATTCCATCTGCACGCTTGAATTTGAAGACCACCGACCGCTATACGATTGGGTGGTGGAGAATACGCCGGTGCCGTCGCGGCCCCATCAGTACGAGTTTGCGCGCCTGAACCTGACCTACACCCTGATGAGCAAGCGCAAACTGCTGGAGCTGGTGGAAGAGCACCATGTATCGGGCTGGGATGACCCCCGCATGCCCACCCTGGTGGGCCTGCGTCGCCGCGGCTATACCCCCGAATCGATTCGCCTTTTCTGCGACCGCATCGGTGTTTCCAAGTCGGACAGCCTGATCGACGTCAGCGTCCTGGAAGACTGTCTGCGAACCGATCTCAATGAGCGCGCGTCACGAAGGGTTGCCGTGCTCGACCCGGTGCGGCTCATCATCGACAACTACCCCGAAGGACAGGTGGAGTCATGTGAAGTGCCCAACCATCCGCACAAGCCGGAATGGGGAAAGCGCACCATTTCGTTTGCGCGTGAACTGGTCATCGAGCGCGAGGATTTCATGGCGACACCCGTCAAGGGGTTTTTCCGCATGGCACCCGGAATGGACGTGCGGCTGCGCTACGCTTATGTGGTGAAATGCACCGGATTCGTGACTGATCCGGTCAGCGGCGCCGTCACTGAAATCCATTGCGACTATTATCCCGAAACCCGCAGCGGAACGCCGGGCGCTGACGCGCACAAGGTCAAGGGAAACATTCACTGGCTGGCCCTGGACCATTCGGAAACCGCCGAAGTGCGGCTCTATGACCGGCTGTTCAGCGATCCCAATCCGGCAGGTGCAGCGGATTACCGCACCCTGCTGAACCCGGGTTCCATAGAGACGCGTCCGCACTGTCGCGTGGAGCCCGCTTTGATGGCCTCACTGGCGGGCGAGTGCTTTCAGTTCGAACGCAACGGTTATTTTGTTGTGGATAGCCGGGATGCCGCCCCGGGACGCCCGGTGTTCAACCGGGCCGTCACGCTGCGGGATGCCTGGGTGAAGCGTTAGCGCATCAACTGACGGGTTTGCTGCGCTTGTCGCGCTCGATGAGCGCATAGGCAGAGTGATTGTGGATGGATTCGAAGTTTTCAGATTCCACCACATACGCCTCGATGCGCGGTTCCACATCCAGGCGGTGGGCCACGTCGCGCACCATGTCTTCCACGAACTTCGGGTTGTCATAAGCCCGCTCGGTCACCCATTTTTCATCAGGCCGCTTCAACAGGCCAAACAGTTCGCAGGAGGCCGACTCTTCCGCGATGCGGATGATCTCTTCGATCCAGACGAATTTTTTGATCCTGGCGGTAATGGTGACGTGGGAGCGCTGGTTATGGGCGCCGTAGTTGGAGATTTCCTTGGAGCAGGGACACAGGCTCGTCACCGGCACCACCACCTTCATCGTGAAGGATTGCTTGCCATCCATGATTTCACCGATGAAGGTCACGTCGTAGTCGATGAGGGATTTTACGCCCGACACCGGCGCCGATTTGTTGATGAAATAGGGAAAGCTCATCTCGATATGGCCGGCGCGCGCTTCGAGGCGCTGGACCATGGTGGAGAGAATGGTGCCAAAGGATTCCACCGAAATGGCGCGTTCCTCCCGATTGAGGATTTCCACGAACCGGGACATGTGCGTGCCCTTGAAATGCTGGGGCAGGTGGACATACATGTTGAAGCTGGCAATGGTGTTTTGTACACCGCCCTGTTCGCGGTCAGATACCCGGACGGGATGGCGAATCCCTTTGATGCCCACCCGGTCGATGGCGATTTGCCGCGTGTCCGGAGTGGCCTGAATGTCAGGGATGGGGTTGGGGTCGCGGGCATTCATGAAAGGTTCTCCTGGTCGGATCATTGAGTCAGTCGGTAAGGTGATGGTTCAGGCGCTGGCCGAGTCGTTGCGCAGGGATTTCAGCTCCTGCCGACGCTGTTCGATGGCGCCCACGATGCCCTGGGCATCGAGACCGCAGTCAGCCAGCAAGGCTGCCGGATCGCCCTGATCCACGAAACGGTCTGGCAGCCCAAGATGCAGCAGGGGGATGGCGATGTTTTCGCGGGCCAGCATCTCGCCCACGGCACTGCCGGCACCACCCTGTATCGTGTTTTCTTCCACCGTCACCAGCAAGTCGTGGCTCAGGGCCATTCTGGTGATCAGTGCTTCGTCCAGCGGTTTGACGAAACGCATGTTGGCCACGCTGGCGTTAAGCCGCTCACCGGCCTCCAGTGAGGCGGTCAGCACGGCACCGAAGGCGAGAATGGCCACCGTGCGTCCCTGGCGACGCATTTCGCCCCGGCCCACGGGAAGCGCGCTCATGTCCTGGGTAATGGCAACGCCGGGCCCAGTGCCACGGGGATAGCGCACCGCCGTGGGGCCGTCCAGGTGAAAGGCCGTAAACAGCATCTGGCGGCATTCGTTTTCATCAGCGGGCGCCATGACCGTCATGTTGGGCAGGCACCTCAGATAGGTCAGGTCAAAGCTTCCGGCGTGGGTGGCGCCGTCCGCACCGACGAGTCCGGCGCGATCGATGGCAAAGACCACCGGCAGGTTTTGCAGGGCGATATCGTGAATCAACTGGTCGTAGGCGCGCTGCAGGAAGGTGGAATAGATGGCCACCACCGGCTTCAGCCCTTCGCAGGCGAGGCCTGCCGCAAAGGTGAGGGCATGCTGTTCGGCGATGCCCACGTCGAAGTACCGTTCGGGATAATCCTTTGAAAAGCGGACCAGGCCGGAGCCTTCGCACATGGCCGGAGTGATGGCATACAGTCGCGGGTCGAGGGCGGCCATGTCGCACAGCCAGTCGCCAAATACCTGGGTGTAACTGGGCTTGCCCGACGGTTTGGGCTGTATCCCGACGGCAGGGTCGAAGGGCGTGACGCCATGGTAGAGAATGGGGTCGGCCTCGGCCAGGGCATACCCCTTTCCCTTGCGGGTCACCACATGCAGAAACTGCGGTCCCTCCAGCTTCTTGACGTTGCCCAGGGTAGAGATGAGCGTGTCAAGATCATGGCCGTCAATCGGCCCGATGTAATTGAAACCGAATTCTTCAAACAGGGTTGCCGGCGGATTGACCATGCCCTTCATATGTTCTTCCCAGCGCTTGGCAAACTCCAGGATGGGCGGGGCGACACCGAGGACTTTTTCGCCACCGCGACGCATGGTGTTGTAGAAGCGTCCGGACATGATGCGCGCCAGGTGGTTGCTCAACGCCCCCACCGGATGGGAAATGGACATTTCGTTGTCGTTGAGAACGACAATCAGGTCGGCGCCGGTATGCCGCGCGTTGTTCATGGCTTCAAACGCCATGCCACCCGTGAGGGCGCCGTCACCGATGATGGCGATGGCGCGCTGCTCGCTGTGGGCCCGTTTGAATGCCGTCGCCATTCCCAGGGCCGCGCTGATGGATGTACTGGAGTGGGCCGTACCGAAGGTGTCGTACTCGCTTTCGCTGCGTCGGGGAAAGCCCGAGAGCCCGTTTTTCATGCGCAGGCGCGACATTCCGGACCTGCGCCCGGTCAGGATTTTATGGGCGTAGGTCTGGTGGCCGACGTCCCACACCAGGCGATCACGTGGCGTGTCAAAGACATAGTGCAGCGCAATGGCCAGTTCCACCGTGCCCAGATTGCTGGACAGGTGGCCGCCGGTGCGGGCCACGGACTGGATGATGAATTCACGCAGCTCTTCAGCCAAGGTTGCGAGTTCGCGCCGTTCGAGGGCGCGCAGCTCGTGGGGCCATTGGATCTTGTCGAGAAGCGGTGTGGATGACATGGTGACGACTGTGCCCTTCAACTGCGGCGGTTAACGATGAAATGGGCCAGTTCCTCGAGGCGGCGACGGCGATGGCCGAAAGGAACCAGGGATTCGTGCGCGGTGCTGAGAAGTTCTCTTGAAAAATCCTTGGCTTGCGACAACCCCATTATACTCACATAGGTGGGTTTGTTGGCGGCCGCGTCTTTTCCGGCTGTTTTTCCCAGCGTGGCCGTGTCCATTTCTGCGTCCAGGACGTCGTCCACCACCTGGAACGCCAGGCCCAGCGTGTTGGCATACTGGGACAGGTGCTGCTGTTCGGTGGGGGTGAGCGGGCGTCCGCATTCGGCACCCATCCGTACGGCCGCGCGAATCAGGGCGCCGGTCTTTTTGAGGTGCATCGCTTCCAGCTCGGGCAGGGACAGCGTGTTGTCGGTGCTTTGCAGGTCGATGGCCTGTCCCCCACCCATCCCGCGCGAACCGCTGGCCAGCGCAAGCTGGTGGATCATGAGTAATTGCTGGCGCGGATCGGCGTGCAGGGGAAACTCGGAAAGCCATTGAAAGGCCAGGGACTGCAGCGTGTCACCCACAAGCAGGGCCAGCGCCTCGCCAAACTGGACATGGCAGGTGGGTTTGCCACGGCGCAGCGTATCATTGTCCATGGCGGGCAGATCGTCGTGCACCAGGGAATACGCGTGGATCAGCTCAATGCTGGCAGCGACGACGGTCAGTGCGGCAGGCGGGGCCTCCACCAGTTCTCCTGCAGCAAAAGCCAGCAAGGGGCGCACGCGCTTGCCGCCATCCAGTACGGCATAGCGCATGGCCTCATGGAGTTGACGGGGAACGATGCCGGGGTCGGGGAGATGTCGTTGCAGAAAGTCTTCCAGCGTCTTGCAAACGGACCCGGACCACTGGTCGAAATCAGTCTGAAGCGTCATTGCCCTGAAAGTCCTGAAGGGTATTGCCTTCCAGCACCTTGATGCGCTGCTCGGCATCAGCCAGCTGTGCCTGGCAGTAACCCAGCAGGAGCGCGCCACGTCGATAGGCCTCGATGGATTGCTCCAGGGACAGCTGCCCCCCTTCCAGGCTGGCAAGCAGGCTTTCGAGCTCTTGCAGCGAGGACTCGTAATTTTCGGGTTGTTTTGCGGAAGATTTTGCCATGGGAGGATCACCTTATCCCAGGCGCCCCGTACTGGTCAAACGCTGTCCGAAAAGTCTTATAAATCACTTGCTTCCCACGTCGTCCCCGGGTTAGAATTCCGCCTTTGTCCGTCGGGTTTGTGTTCGCGGCCCTGCAATCATCAATCTCCTGCATTCTTTGCTCCCTGGAGGGTGTGGATATGACTCACATGGCATCGGGCCAACAGCTTGCCGCTGTTTCCACGCAGCTTCCCGTGCGCTGGTACACCGATCCGTCCATTGCCGTACTTGAACAGCAAACCCTGTTTGCCCAGGGGCCAAGCTATGTCGGCCATGAGCTGATGGTACCCAACCCGGGCGATTACCAGACGCTGCCCTGGCGCGACCACGGGCAGGTGCTCGTCAACAACGGCGAGTCGGTTGAGCTGATCTCCAATGTCTGTCGGCACCGTCAGGCCATCATGCTGGAGGGGCGCGGCAACGCGCATCACATCGTGTGCCCGCTGCACCGATGGACCTACGACCTCAAGGGGCAACTGGCAGGGGCTCCCCATTTTCCCGGCAAGCCCTGCCTCAACCTCGATCGTGCACCGCTCTCGCGCTGGAACGGCCTGCTGTTTGACGGGCCGCGCGACATCGTCAGCGACTTGCGTCATTGTCAGGCTGCACGCGATCTGGATTTCTCCGGGTACATGCTGGATTCGGTCAAGACGGCCCACCACCACTTCAACTGGAAAACGTTCATCGAGGTGTACCTCGAGGACTATCACGTCGTGCCGTTTCATCCGGGCTTGTCCGGGTTTGTGGATTGCAACGAGCTGCGCTGGGAGTTTGGCGAGTGGCATAGCGTTCAGACGGTAGGGGTCAAGGAGCACCTGCGTCGTGCCGGTTCGCCGGTTTACCGGGAGTGGCAGGAAGTGGTGCGGCGCTACAACCGCGATGTGGATCCGCCCTATGGGGCCATCTGGATGGTGCTCTATCCCAACATCATGGTGGAATGGTATCCCCATGTGTTGGTGGTCAGCACCGTCTGGCCCGATGGGCCCGACAAGTGCACCAACGTCATCGAGTTTTACTACCCTGAGGAAATCGTCCTGTTTGAGCGCGATTATGTGGAGGCCCAGCAAAAGGCCTACTTTGAAACCGCGCTGGAAGATGACGAAATTTGCGAACGCATGTCGCGCGGACGCAAAGCCCTGATTGCGCGCGGCATGGAGGATGGCGGGCCTTACCAGTCTCCCATGGAGGATGGCATGATGCACTTCCACGAGTTTGTGCGGCGCCAGATTGGTCCCCTCATGCCGGGCGAGTAGCCGCGCGATGTTTGGGCTGCCACCCCTCAAGTCTGCCTGGATGCTGGTGGCCGGATTCAGTTTTGCGGTGATGGGGCTGTTTGTGAAATTGGGTGCGCCTTATTTTTCGCCCGCCGAACTGGTGTTCTACCGCTCCTTTTTTGGCCTGCTTCCCATCGTGTTGTATGCGCTGCGCCAACGCCAGCCGCTGACCAGCCGGCACTGGCGCCTGCACCTGTTTCGCAGTGTCTCCGGACTGATTTCCCTCTGGCTGTATTTCTACGCCCTGACGCAGTTGCCGCTGGCCACTGCGGTGACGCTGAACTACACCTCGCCATTGTTTCTGGCCTTTCTGATCACGGTGCTGTCGCGCGAAAAGCTGAATGGCCCCCTGTTGGTGACGCTGCTGTTTGGCTTTGCAGGCATCGTGCTGGTGTTGCGCCCCCATCTGGGGCCGGATGAATGGTTTGCCGGACTGATGGGGCTGCTATCCGGGTTCGGGGCGGGGGTGGCCTATGTGAATGTACGGGCCATGGGCGAACTGGGTGAGCCTGAATGGCGCATCGTTCTGTATTTCACGGCGCTATCCACGCTGGTGCTGGGAATCTACCTGCTGTTTACCCCGCGGCATCCGGTAACCTTCTCCAACATCGGCATTCTGGTGGCGTTGGGGCTTGCCGCCACGGCGGGACAGTTGTCCATGACGCGGGCCTATCGCATGGGCTCCACCCTGCTGGTGGCCAATTTTGCGTATAGTGCCATCGTCTATTCCAGCCTTCTGGGAATCCTATTTTTTGGCGAGTGGTTGACCTGGTCGGGCTGGTCGGGTGTGGCCATCGTGATTCTTGCAGGGGTGGCGGCCAGTCGCCTGGTTCGCCGTGCACCCGTGCTGTCAAAAACGGAGGTGTCCAGATGAAACCCTTGGTCTCCACGGAAGCGTTGGCCCGGCATTTGCAGGACTGGGTGATTGTGGACTGTCGGCACAGCCTGCAGGATACCGAGGCGGGTCGGCGCGCCTATCTTGCCGGACATATTCCCGGGGCGCATTTCCTGCATGCGGATCGTGACCTTTCCGGGCCCATGACAGGGCATAATGGGCGCCATCCCTTGCCCAGCCCCGAAGCCTTCATCGCCACCCTTGAGCAGATGGGGGTGGGCCCTGCGCAGACGGTGGTGGCCTATGATGACATGGGCGGCGCCTTTGCGGCCCGGCTGTGGTGGATGATGCGCTGGCTGGGGCTTGATCAGGCGGCAGTCCTTGATGGCGGCTGGCAGCGCTGGACGGCCGAGGGCCGCCCGGTAAGCGTAGCGGTGCCAGAGCCCCGGGCCGCGGTACTGTCTGCCCAGGCGCGCACCGGCGACACGGTGGATACCGCTTTCGTCCTGGAGCACCTGCAGGATCCAGCCATGTGTCTCATCGATGCGCGCGCCGCAGATCGCTTTCGCGGCGAGAATGAAACCCTCGACCCGGTGGGCGGGCATATTCCCGGGGCGCGCAACCGCTTCTTTCGTGACAACCTCGATGCCGAAGGCAGATTCAAGCCGCCCGCCGTCCTCAAGGCAGAATTTGAGGCGCTGCTGGCAGGTGTGGCCCCGGAGCATGTAGTGCACCAGTGCGGCTCGGGCGTGACGGCGTGCCACAACTTCCTGGCCATGGAATACGCGGGCCTGACCCCGGGAAGGTTGTACCCGGGCTCATGGAGTGCCTGGTGTTCCAACCCCTCCCTCCCGGTTGCTTTGGGAAGTCCTTGATTTTTTGATCCATATTTCGTATACTTCTGGGCTTTTTCGGAATCGGGATTTCCCCGAGGTCCAAACCATAAAGGTTGAAGAATCATGGTAGTGATCCGATTGTCTCGCGGCGGTGCGCGTAACCGTCCTTTCTACAACGTGGTGGTTGCCGATTCGCGCAATCGCCGTGACGGCCGCTTTATCGAGCGTCTCGGGTTTTACAACCCGCTGCGTCCGGATGGCCCTGATGGCCTGCGCCTGGATCTGGCTCGTGTGGATTTCTGGAAGAGCCGTGGTGCACAGGCTTCCGATGCCGTCGAAAAGCTGATCAAGCGCGTTCCCGCCGGAGCCCCCGCTGCCTAATTCGTGGGTCGTCATGGGGCGGGTGTCCGCTCCTTATGGTGTGCGCGGCTGGTTTCGCGTGCAGGGTTTTACCGGGGAACTGGATGGCCTTGCGGCATACCCGCGTTGGTGGCTGGGACATGAGCCCAGTTACAGGGAGTACGCGGTTGCGGAGTGGCGGGTGCATGGCGGTGCGCTGGTGGCGCGACTGGAAGGCGTGAACGACCGCACCGAGGCAGAGGCCTTGTGGGGTCTTGATATTGCGATTCCGCGCGACCAGCTTCCTCCGGTCGCTGAAAATGAATTTTACTGGGCCGATTTGATTGGCCTCGAAGTGGTCAACCTCCAGGGCGAGCGTCTGGGGCAGGTCGTGGACATGATCGAGACCGGCGCCAATGACGTCATGGTGGTGCAAGGCGCCGAGCGCCAGCAGCTGATTCCCTATTTGCAGGATGTGATCCTGCAGGTTGTCCTGAAGGAAGGACGGGTGTTGGTGGATTGGGGACTGGATTACTGATGGCATTCGTTTTCGATGCAATCACGTTGTTTCCGCCCATGTTCGAGGCGCTGACGCAGCATGGCGTCACGCGTCGTGCGCTGGAGCAGGGCTTATGGGATTTCAGGGCCTGGAACCCTCGGGATTTCACCACCGATAATTACCGGACGATTGATGACCGTCCCTACGGTGGGGGCCCCGGGATGGTCATGCTGGCCCGTCCACTGGCGCTGGCGATTGCCGCAGCACGGGAAAGACAGCGTGCATTGGGGATTGCGCAGCCCCGGGTGGTGTACCTCAGCCCCCAGGGCAAGGGATTGACCCACGCTCGGGTCATGGACTATGCGGCAAGTCCGGGTTTGATCCTGCTGGCCGGGCGCTACGAAGGCGTGGACGAACGCCTGCTGGCCCTGGAAGTGGATGAGGAAGTGTCCATTGGCGACTATGTGCTTTCGGGGGGTGAGCTTCCGGCCATGGTGCTGATGGATGCCATATTAAGACAGTTGCCCGGCGTGCTGGGTGACGCGTTGTCCGTGCAACAGGAGTCGTTCGTGCACGGATTGTTGGACACGCCGCACTACACCCGGCCTGAGGTGTATGAAGGCATGGCGGTGCCCGCAGTATTGATGTCCGGAAATCATGCCGACATCATGCGCTGGCGGCGCAAGCAGGCGTTAGGCAGGACCTGGCAAAAACGTCCGGACATGTTGGTTGACCAACCTCTGTCCGGGGACAATCAAAAACTGTTGGACGAGTTCAAAGCCGAGCTCAAAACGAAGGAGTAGCAGCATGGATATCATCAAGCAACTGGAACAGGAAGAAATGGCCCGTTTGGCAAAAGCCATCCCCGACTTTGCCCCCGGCGATACCGTCGTGGTCAACGTCAATGTGGTGGAAGGCGAGCGCAAGCGGGTTCAGGCCTTTGAAGGCGTGGTCATTGCCCGCCGCAATCGTGGCCTCAACTCATCTTTCATCGTGCGCAAGGTGTCATCGGGCGAAGGCGTGGAGCGGACCTTCCAGACCTGGTCCCCCATGATTGCCAGCATCGAAGTCAAGCGCCGCGGCGCCGTGCGTCGCGCCAAGCTGTACTACCTGCGTGATCGTTCCGGCAAGTCCGCGCGTATTCGTGAAAAGCTGGTGTCGCGCGTGGCCCCGTCGAACACGGAACCCTCGGCCAGCTAAACCATCCACTCCGACCTGCGCGAGATTCTCGACCGCTTTTGCGACAGCCTTTGGCTGGAAGATGGGCTGTCGCGCAACACGCTTGAAAGCTACAGGCGTGATCTTGCGCAGTTTGGCGAATGGCTGGGTACCCAATACCAGGGCCTCAACCTGCATCAGGTTGAGGCCCTGCACGTTCAGGCCTGGCTGTCATACCTGTACGGCACCAAACAGATCAAAAGCCGCACGGCGGGCAGGGCGCTCTCGGCCCTGCGCCGGTTTTACCGCCATGCCCTGCGTGAAGGACGGATTACGGAAGACCCCACCCTGCGCATCGATTCGCCCAAGTTGCCGCGGGCGCTGCCCAAACTGTTGTCAGAAAACGATGTGGAACGATTGCTCGATGCGCCGGACCCGCAAACGGATCTGGGATTGCGCGACCGAGCCATGCTGGAAGTGCTCTATGCCAGCGGGCTGCGCGTTTCAGAACTGGTGGCGTTGCCGCTTGCCGGCGTTGCCCTGGATACCGGCATCGTCCGGGTGAGCGGCAAGGGGGGGCGTGAGCGCCTGGTGCCCATTGGCGAAACGGCACTGGACTGGATGCAGCGCTATCTGTCTGGGGCGCGGCCGGTGTTGCTGGCGGGCCAGCCGCACAGTGCGCTGTTCGTGACGCGTCGCAAACAGCCCATGTCGCGCCAGGCCTTCTGGTACATCATCAAACGCTACGCCATGAAAGCGGGCCTGCAAGCCACCCTGTCGCCGCATACCCTGCGCCATGCCTTCGCCACCCATCTCGTCAATCACGGCGCGGACCTGCGCGTGGTGCAGTTGTTGCTGGGGCATGCCGACATTTCCACCACCCAGATCTATACGCATGTGGCGCGTGAGCGTTTGCGCCTGTTGCATGAAAAACACCATCCGCGCGGTTGATTCCGCCTATACTGAGCAGCCATGATTTCACTCATTCTGTTGGCGATTGCCGCCTATCTTTTGGGTTCCCTGTCCTTTGCCGTTGTCGTCAGCCGACTGATGGGGCTACCCGATCCCCGTACCTTCGGATCAAGGAATCCGGGTGCCACCAACATGCTGCGCGGCGGCAACCGCTGGGCTGCTGCCTGGGTGCTGTTGGGGGATGCCCTCAAAGGCTGGCTTGCCGTATGGCTGACCGCAGCGGTGGCCATTCCCATGGGAGCGGCTCCCCAATCCCTGGCAGCCGTGGCCCTGGCTGTATTCATCGGGCATGGCTATCCGGTGTTTTTCGGGTTCAAGGGAGGGAAAGGGGTGGCAACGGCTTTGGGCGTGCTGCTGGCGCTTGCGCCACCGTTGGGCCTTTGTACCCTGATCGTCTGGGTGTCCGTCATGGCCGTGACGCGCATTTCCTCACTGTCTGCGCTGTGTGCCTCGGTGGCTGCCCCGTTGCTGGGATTGCTGTTTTTGCAGGGAGGATTGCTGCGCCTGACGGTGCTGGGCATGGCCATCATCCTGCTGGCCCATCACCACAGCAATATTCGCAAATTGCTCAGGGGCGAAGAAACGGTGTTCCGCAAGAAAACTCAATGAAGCCCCGGCATGAGTCCTTTCATGCCGCGCATCATTTTGGCCAACCCGCCCTTCGACATCATCTTCATCATTTTCTGCATCTGTTCGAACTGATTCAGAAGCCGGTTGACCTCCTGGACCTGCACGCCCGAGCCTGCGGCGATACGCCGTTTGCGCGACGCCTTCAATAATTCAGGACGACGACGCTCCAGGGGGGTCATGGCATTGATAATGCCCTCGATACGGTTGATGGCGCGATCATCCATGGCAGCATTGGCGGGAAGCCCCCGTGTCAGCTGGGCAGGCAGCTTGTCCATCATGGCACCCAGCCCTCCGGATTTTTTCATCTGCACCAGTTGCGACTTGAAATCCTCCAGGTCGAAATCAAGCCCTTTCTTGATCTTGTTGGCCAGCTTTTCTGCTTCGGCCCGGTCCACCGTGCGATGCGCTTCTTCAATCAGGGACAGTACGTCGCCCATGCCCAGGATGCGAGAGGCCATGCGTTCGGGATGGAAGGCTTCCAGGCCGGTCAGTTTTTCGCCTACGCCAATGAACTTGATGGGTTTTTGCGTGACGTGGCGCACCGAAAGTGCTGCCCCGCCGCGGGCGTCGCCGTCCAGCTTGGTCAGGATGATGCCGGTCAGGGGCAACGCCTCGCTAAACGCACGCGCGGTGTTGACGGCATCCTGGCCCTGCATGGCGTCCACCACGAAAAGGGTTTCGATGGGATGCACGGTTTGATGCAGCTGCTGGATTTCGCGCATCATGGCCTCGTCGATGGCCAGGCGTCCCGCAGTATCCACGATCAGGACATCATGAAAGTGGCGTTTTGCATGGTCCAGTGCCGCTGTGGCGATCGCCCCGGGCGTCTGCTCGGCGCTGGAAGGAAACCAGTCAATTTCCAGGGACTGTGCCAGAACCCGAAGTTGCTCGATGGCGGCCGGGCGGTAGACGTCGCAACTGACCAGCAGCACCTTCTTCTTTTGCTGCTCTTTCAGCATCTTGGCCAGTTTGCCGCTGGAAGTGGTTTTTCCAGAGCCCTGCAGGCCAGCCATCAGGATGACGGCGGGAGGTTGCGTGGCCAGGTTAAGCCCCTCGCCCTGGCTTCCCATCAGCCGGGTCAGCGCCTGATGCACGATGCCTACCAGGGCTTGTCCCGGGGTGAGGCTTGTCAGCACGGCCTGGCCGACGGCCTGTTCGCGCACGTCCTGGATGAAATCCTTGACCACGGGCAAAGCCACGTCGGCCTCGAGCAGGGCCACGCGAACTTCGCGCAGCGCGTCCTGGATATTGGCTTCGGTCAGCCGTGATTGGCCGCGCAGGGTCTTGATGACCCCGGAAAGTCGTTCTGTCAGTTGATCCAGCATGGAGAAATCGGTCCTGATCGAATGGAATGGTAAACTAGGCGCATGATGGCCGACACCCAACTGTATTTTATCACTGCCGCCCTCTATCTACTGCTGGGCTTTCGGATGCTGGTGCTGCTCCGCGCGCAGTCGCGTTCTGCTGAAGGCCAGGCGCGTGGCGAAGGGGTGGTGCGGCTCCTGATTCTTGGCACACTGGTGGTTCATGGTTTCCTGTTGCATCGCGCCCTGTTTTCCGAAGACCAGCTGGATCTGTCGCTGGGACACAGCCTGTCGCTGACCGCCGGCGTGACGGTGGCCCTGTACTGGATCGTCAGTTTCCGCTACCGGCTGGGTATCCTGCAACCGGTGCTCTTGTGGTTTACGGCTTTGATGGTACTCCTGCCGCTGGTGTTGCCGGCAGACAAACAGGTGTCCTATAGCGGCCTGCTGGCGTTCAAGGTGCATCTCGTCGTATCGCTCATGGCCTACGGCCTGTTTGCCATTGCGGCCCTGCACGCCATTTTGATGGCGATGCTGGAGCGACGGCTGCACGACCACGATAAACGGCTCTCCCTGCTGGGTCCCTTGCCATCATTGGTGGCGATGGATTCCCTGCTGTTCCAGATGGTTCTGGCAGGATTCCTGTTGCTGACCGCAACGCTGGCAAGCGGGGTGTTTTTTTCAGAGGCCCTGTTTGGCAAGCCCTTTCTCGTCAACCATAAGGTGGTGTTTTCGTTCATTTCCTGGTTGATTTACGGCAGCCTCCTGGCAGGCCGGCAGATTTGGGGCGTGCGTGGGCGCCGTGCCGCGCGCTGGACCCTGGTGGGATTTGCCATGCTGCTGGTGGCGTATGTCGGCAGTAAATTCGTGCTGGAAGTCCTCTTGCACCGTGGATGATGTCCCTTTAGGCGTATTGCTTGCCATTCTGGCCGTCTTGCTGGTGATCTCGGGTCTCTTTTCCATGGCAGAGACCAGCATGATGGCGTTGAACCGTTTTCGCCTCAAACACCTGGTGGCCCAGGGACACCGGGGCGCACGCCTGACAGCCAGTCTGCTGGCGCATACCGATCGGCTGCTGGGTGTGCTGCTGCTGGGCAACAATTTCATCAACGCGGCAGCAGCTTCCATCGTCACGGTGCTGACGGTGCGATTGATTGGCACAGGGCGGGCAGCCATCACCGTGGGGACCCTGTTGGTGACCCTGGCCATTCTCGTTTTTTCCGAAATCACGCCCAAAATCCTGGGGGCTACCTACCCGGAAAAAATCGCGCTCAAGGCCAGTTACATTCTCGTTCCCCTGCTCAGGCTGTTTTATCCCGTCATCTGGTTTATCAACCTGTTCGTCAAGGGGTTGTTGTGGCTGGGCGGGATGCGCACCAGGCCGGATGCCATGAGTTCTGCCCTCAGCCTGGAAGAGCTGCGTATCCTGGTGCTGGAGGGGGGGCATTTCATTCCCCCCAAGCACCAGAACATCCTGCTCAACCTGCTGGGGTTGAAGGACATCACGGTGGATGACGTCATGACGCCCCGCAGCCAGATCGAAGGCATCGACCTTGAGGCGCCTTTCGAAGAGATTCAAAACCAGCTGGCCACTTCCAATCACACCCTGCAGTTGCTCTATTCAGGCAGCCCCGATGACGTGGCCGGCGTGGTGCATGTGCGCAAGGTCTTCAATCAGGCCCACTCTGGCGAGCTGACCCGCGAGACGCTGCAGGCCATCATGCAGCCGGCCTATTTCATTCCAGCCGGAACCCCCCTGTTGACCCAGCTGCAGAATTTTCAGGAAAACCGCAGCAAGGCAGCCCTGGTGGTGGACGAGTACGGCGAGTTGCAGGGCCTTGTGACGGTGGAAGACATTCTCGAGGAAATCGTCGGGGAGTTCAGCGGCCAGTCCCCCCATCATCAGGACTACTTTACGCGCGAGGGCGAGGATACCGTACTCGTGGAAGGGGTATGCCCCTTGCGTGACCTCAACCGCAAGCTGGGCACGACATTCCGCCTCAATGGCCCCAAAACCCTGAACGGACTCATTCTGGAAACCCTCGAGGACATTCCCGAACCGGGAACGGCCCTCAAGATCGATGGCCACCCCGTGGAAATCGTTCAGACCCAGGATCGCATGGTGCGCGTTGCACGGGTCACCTTGCCGCGACAGGGTCAGGGATAAGATGCCGTTATTTCCCCTTTCCGGTGCGGCATTGTTGGGATGGGTTGTGGGTTACGCGCTGACGCACGCCATCGCCACCATGTCCGGCCGGTTGCATCATGACATGGCGCTTTTTGGGAGCGCAGAACAGACCCCGGGCCTCCGGGGCAGTCCGGCGGCCCGCAAATGGCTGCCCCTGCTATGCGCGATGTCGTCGGCGCTGGTGGCAGGCCGATACGGGCTGACGTGGACGAGCCTGTGGGCCCTTGTGCTGGCGTGGGCATTATGGGTGCTCATCTTTGTCGATCTGGAAACCCTGCTTCTGCCCGATCGGGTGACGTTGCCCCTCTTGTGGGTGGGGCTGCTGGTCAATTCCTTTGGGGTTCTGACGGACCTGCACTCGGCGGTGTGGGGCGCCATGGCAGGCTACCTGTCACTGTGGCTGGTCTACTGGCTATACTGGTGGGCAACCCGTCGCGAGGGGTTGGGATACGGCGATTTCAAGCTGCTGGCTGCCCTGGGGGCCTGGCTGGGCTGGCAGGCGCTGCCTTTTGTGTTGTTGCTGGCATCGTTCTCGGGGGTGATTGCGGGACTGTTCTGGATATGGCGCGCAGGACACTCCCGCCATACCGCCATTCCCTTCGGGCCGTTTCTTGCAGTTGCGGGATATGGTGTTATGCTTTGGGGCAAAGGAGGTTTACCGTGAGCAAATTTATCATCGGGGTCACCGGGGGCATCGGTTCTGGCAAGTCCACGGTAGCCGGTTTGTTTGCCAAGCTGGGGGCTGGGGTGGTGGATACGGACGCCATTTCACATCAGCTGACGGCGCCGGGTGGCGCAGCCATTGCCGCCATTCGCGAAAAGTTTGGGGAAGCGTTCATCAATGAAAGCGGGGGCTTGAATCGCACCGCCTTGCGCGACCATGTATTCAACCATCCCCCTGCCCGCAAGCAACTGGAGGGCATCATGCACGGACGCATCCGTGATGCCGTCCATGCTGCGCTGGAGGCGGCCACACAACCCTATGTGCTGCTGGTCGTGCCCCTGTTGATCGAGGTTGGAAGCTATCGTCCCCTGTTGTCCCGCGTGCTGGTGGTGGATTGCGAGGAAGAACTGCAGCTCAAGCGGGCTTCAGCGCGACGCGACATGAGCCCGCAAGCCGTTCATGCCATCATGGCTGCCCAGACGGACCGCAAAACGCGTTTGCGGGTGGCTGACGATGTGGTTGAGAACAACGGCGACATGGAAAGTCTGGAGGCGGCTGTGCGTTCACTGGACCGGCAGTACCGTGCCATGGCTGCGGGGCAAACCGACCCTCACCCGGGGACATGATCGCAGGGATTGCACTCGCCACCGTTTTGGGCCACACTTGGGCGGTTTTCCGGGGCCCCTTCGGTGATCATTTACGATTATCCGCTTAGTGAACAAGTTCGTACCTTCCTCAGGCTGAAGGCGCTATTCAAACGCGCCCTCTATTTCATCGAGCGGGACGCAGCTTTCGATCACCACGCCGCGCTCATGACCGTTTTCGAGATTCTCGACATTACGGCACGCGCTGACGTCAAATCAGACCTGTTGCAATCCCTGGATCGGCAACGTGCCACGCTCGTGCCGTTACGCGGCAATGCCAACGTTTCCCAGAAGCCGTTGGAAAAAACGCTCTCTGACATCGAAACGGTGTCTTATGACCTTCATGCCAGCAAGGGAAAGTTTGGTGAGCAGTTGCGCAACCATGAGTGGCTGATGGCCATCAAACAACGCGCGGCGATTCCCGGGGGGATGTGCGATTTCGATTTGCCTGCCTACCACTACTGGCTGTCGCTGGAATCCAGCGTGCGTCGGCAACAGCTCAATGATTGGCTCTCGCCCCTGCTGTCCACCTACCGGGCGTTGCGGGTGCAACTCACCCTGTTGCTGGAAAGCGGCAAGGCGCAGCAGCAGCAGGCCACGCGCGGTCTTTTTCAACAGGGCAAGGTAGGTCCCGAAGTCAAACTGCTCCGGGTGGCGCTGGAAACCGGGCAGCCTTGCGTGCCCGAAATCAGCGCCAACAAGTATCTGCTCAATATCCGTTTTCTGGAGGTGGGCGACGCGGCGCGCTCCCGGGTCTATCCCGAGGATGTTCCCTTCAGCCTGATATTCTGCACGCTTTAGTCTGGGCGCTTTAGCGCCGGGCAGTCAGGTCGTACCAGTCCTGCCGGGAGGTGACGATGCCCACGCCGATTTCCTCTACTTCCTCAAAAATCGTGGTCTTGCGGATGGTGGCCTCGACGTGTTCCACACGCGGGTCGTCAAAACAGTGGCTGACCAGTTCATCGAGCAGGTCCTCGATCAGGGCCACATGGGGGCGTTCTGACCAGCTCTGGATGAAGTTTCTCAGGGGTTCATAATCCACCGTGTCGCCGATATGGCGGATGCGCTGCAGGGCAGAAAAAGGGAAGGACAGCTTGAGTGAGACCAGGATGTTCTGCGGTCCTTCCTTTTCGAATTCATGGATGCCCAACCGAACGGCGCAATGCGCGTTCTGGATGATGCAGTGGTAATGGCTCATGCGGCCGGCTCGAGCGTGGCGCGCAGTTTTTGCATGGCCCTGACCTCGATCTGTCGCACGCGCTCCGCCGAAATGCCGAGTTCTTCTGCCAGCTCGTGCAGGGTGGCCGCAGCCTTGTCGCCGTTCAGCCACCGTGCCGAGACGATGTGCCTGCTGCGCTCATCCAGGCGCGCCAGCGCTTCGTGCAATCCTTCGCTGCCAAGGCGCTCCTGCTCCAGGGCCTCGAGCTGTTCAGGCGGGCCGTCGGCGTTATCGGTGAGGTAGGCAACGGGGCTTGTCCAGTGCTCATCATCGTCCGAGAGAGGCTCCAGCGAGATGTCCTGCCCAGACAGGCGCATTTCCATTTCGCTGACGTCTTCAGGGCGCACGCCCAGCTGGCGGGCAATTTCAGTGGTTTCGCGTGGCGATAGGGCGCCAAACCCGGGCTTGAGCCGGCGCAGCCCAAAAAACAGCTTGCGCTGGGCCTTGGTGGTGGCGATCTTCACGAGACGCCAGTTGCGCAGCACATATTCGTGGATTTCTGCCTTGATCCAGTGCACGGCAAACGACACCAGACGGACCCCGCGTTCGGGGTCAAAGCGACGCACGGCCTTCATGAGGCCGACGTTGCCTTCCTGGATGAGGTCGGCCTGGGGCAGGCCGTAGCCGCTGTACTGGCGCGCAATGGAGACCACGAGCCGCAAGTGCGACATGATCATGCGCTGGGCCGCCTGCAGGTCATTGTGGTCGCGCAGGCGACGTCCCAGGTCGCTCTCTTCCTCTGCGCTCAGCAGCGGAATCCTGGAGACGCTTTGAATGTACTGTTCCAGGCTGCCGGCCTGGGCCAAAACAGGCATGGGTAATGTCATTTCATGCATGAGACGATCATCCTCCCGAATCAATAGAGCTATTTTAGCACTCTTGCGCTTTGAGTGCTAATGGGGCCCCGGGTTCCCGGAGGAAAGCATGGGTTCAGCGAAGCCGCTTCAAGGTCAGGGAGACCGAGAGGAAAGCCGCGCT